>LSQX01300411.1_pt1 | contig 10245 bp, 11 predicted proteins | sample 654561 | NCBI WGS metagenome assembly LSQX01 (sample SAMN04489861, study PRJNA283612) | anaerobic digester metagenome | isolation source: 4 biogas reactors fed with cattle manure at either 37C or 55C with and... | place: Denmark: Kongens Lyngby | collected 2014
AGATGTGTATAAGAGACAGGGTTTTATCTTCCAGTCACACCTGTTGCTAGACGATTTCAACGCTCTCGAGAATGTCTGCATCCCAGCACTTATCAAAGGCATGCGTGCACAACAGGCTCGCAGAAGGGCAGTCGAATTACTCGTTCGGGTAGGTATGGAAGACAGACTTTCTCATTCTCCTCTCAAGCTATCAGGAGGAGAACGGCAACGCATTGCCATCTGCAGGGCACTGATGAACAATCCGCCGATCATTATCGCAGACGAGCCGACAGGTTCGCTCGACGAGGAATCTTCACAACAGGTTGCAGATATTCTGTTCGAATTGGTAGAGGAAGAGCACAAGGCTATGCTGCTCGTGACCCATGACCGCCAGACAGCGCAACGGTGTGCTTCGATGTACCTGCTGCAAAACCGGTCCTTGCAGAGGCTGAAATGAAACGCAAAACCTTCTGGTGGCTCATCGGAAGACTCGTCGTTCCTCCGCGCGAGTTCAGACGGAAGCGCAAGAGAATCATCGGATCGATCGTTCTGATTGCATTAGTCATGATTCCTTTGGTCGTCTCCATTCTCTTTATGGAGAGCATGATTCAAGGAATGACCGATAAATACGTGATGCTTCAGGACGGACATATTCAAGCTTACGACTTTGTTCTCGGAAGCGATACACAGCTTGGCGATGAGAGAATCTTTAGTGCAGACCACAGCGCTTCGGTGTTCGGTATCGCCTATTCGAAAACCCAAACATCCGAAGTGAAGGTAAAGGGAGTGTATCCTTCCTACTTCAACGAAGCGCGACTGCAGGAGATTTCGATTGATGGAACACTTCCAGAATATTCGGGAAGCGCGGTCCCATCGGTCATGATGAGTTCCACTACGGCAAAAACACTCGGAGTCGCAATCGGAGAACGCATCGCACTGATGCTCGTTCCGGATTCCGGAACTATCTCTGCTCGTCCCGTGCTGGCACGAATCGATGCCTTGTATGAATCTGGATACCGCCAGATCGATGCCACACTGATGTTCATGCATATCGACGACTTGTTAAAATTCAATACTGCCGGATATTCCAAACGAACAGAATTCATCGTTCAAAACGAATCTGCCGATAATCTCTCTTCGGTAATCGACTCTCTTCGTCAAACGTACAATCCGAACATCCGCTGGGCAACCTGGGAAGCCTTCAACCGTTCGGTATACCAGAATTTCATGACTAGCAGACAGGTTATCCTTACCGTCCTGATCATGATCAGCTTGGTAGCCGGAACCTATGTCTCTTCCATTGCTGCAGAGCTCGTTCAAGACAGCCATCAATCCATAGCCCTGCTGAAAACCCTTGGTGCGACATCAGCCAATATTCATCAGGCATTTTTCCTTACGGTAGCGTGCACGACCACCTTAGGTCTGATCATCGGGATGGGAATCGGATTGTTGCTCGGCACGAGGCTGCAATCAGTACTCCTGTGGCTGGCAAAAGCCGATATTCCTGCGCTGCGCTACTATCTGCTCGACTTTTCGCTCAAGATACCATGGATGATTCTTTTAGAAGTTGCCGCAGCACTTCTAGGCATTTCTGCAGTAACGGTACTGATTGCCTTACGACGCATACGCAAGATTTCACCACTGGAACTGTTGCAACAAGAGTAATTCCCCTATACAGTAGGAACGCTATGAATTTAGAAGTATTTATATTGGGAACCAGCGGTATGATGCCGCTTCCAGGACGATTCCTTACCTCTGCGTTGATTAGAAGAGAAGGGGAGTTGTTCTTATTCGATTGTGGAGAAGGCACTCAGATATCGCTGAAGATGCTGAACATCAAGTGGAAAAAGATTTCGGCAATCTGTATCAGCCACATGCATGCCGATCATGTGACCGGATTAGCGGGGATGCTGATGCTCTCGAGTCAGGTCGATCGAGAAGACCCCCTGTATATCTACGGTCCGCCGAAACTACAGGAATATATCGCTCAAAACCGAAAGCTGCTCGACATGTACATCAATTACGAAATTGTGGTCAGAACGGTAGAAGAGGGAGTCGTACATATCGGAGACGGTTACCGAATCGAAGCATTTCCGCTTTATCACACGAAGCCGTGTTTCGGATATTCGCTCATTGAAGACGATCGTCCCGGATTATTTCATCCTGAAAAGGCAATCGAGCTGGGAATCCCGAAAGGGCCGCTCTGGTCCCAGTTGCAGAGCGGTTCGCCGGTCGTACTGGAAAACGGGCAAACGGTCATGCCTCAACAAATACTGGGTCCGCCGCGATCCGGAAGAAAATTCTCATATGTCACCGATTCATTGGCAAAACCAAGTATCTCTCGTTATGTAGACCAAGCCGACGTATTTTTATGCGAGGGAATGTTCGAACATGCGCTGCTCGACAGCGCTGTTGAAAAAAAACACATGACCGCGCTGCAGGCAGCCCAGATTGCCCTTGAGGCAAATGTTGGGAAAATGGGTCTGATTCATTATAGTCCGCGCTATACTGACCGCGAGCTTAAGATGCTTCTCGCAGAAGCACAAGAAATTTTTGGGCGAACGTTTCTGGGAAAAGATAGAATGATCATCGAAATCCCACTAAAGGATTAAATGATTATCCCAAAAGAACCGACTGGTCTGTTTCTGTATCGAAACCGATTACGGTAAAGCCGCCTTGTTGGGAAGCGAGATGGGCTGCCATCGATGCTTCTCTTACGAGCGTATCTCTCTGCACGCTACGGGCGTTCAAACTCGAATAACCGACGGTAATCGAAATGTTCGATCCAGTCTTCCTCACTCGTTCGAGCAACCATGCGAAGTAACGCTTCATCATCTTAAATCCATAGAATGGCATGACGGCCCCGATTCTGTTTTCGTCGAGGCTGTAGAAGTATGAAGAATCGCCGAGTTTTTCAAGTATGGCCGAAGTCGACCGAGCGTCTACAGAATCACCGCCTGCTTCGTGAAGCGGAAGATTGATCACGCCGAGTGATAGTTCGTAGCCGTTTTCCGATGCGCTGGCCAATTCGGCATCCAAACGATTCTCGAACGAATCCGCCAAGGGCTGTTCATAGGCCGAAATCCTTTCATCGAAGATTAGCGGTGTCTGAGGAATCGGTTCAAGCAATTCGGCGGCAATTGAACCGGGTACGATCTGATAGGGATAGTCGCTGAATGTTATCGCGCGGGTCGCGCTATGACTATCATCAATCGCAAACGCATCGTCAAACGGTTTTTCCCACACAGGAATCGACTGACTCATTTCACGAGGTTCTTCGATTTCCGGTACGGTTTCCTCATCTTCGACTAGCTGTTCATGAAATCCAGCATACGGCTGTACGGTATCGAACTCAAACTTCCAGGATACCGGTTCGGGAGCCTTGTACTGCTTCGGAGCAAAAGCGGATTCCGTAGTCATCGACGATTCTTCATCGAAAAGTTCGGTTGCATCGGGCGGATAGTTCACGACCTTGCCGTCAGGGAGCCGTCCGAGCGGTTCTGTCGCAGCGGTAGTCTTGATCAGATCATCGTCATCCGCGGGTTCCTGTTCGGAATGCGGTAACGATACGATAACTCCCGCAAACAGCATTACCAATCCCACGAGAACGGGGAACAAGCGAACGGCAACGGTGTAGATTGTAGACGCGTCTATATTCCAAACGGGGAATCCCCAGCGAAACAGCACGATTACAAGACCGGCGAGTACTGCACACGTAATAACGGCTGATAATGCTACGATACCCGCAATCGGTTCTTTTGACTTAACTCCCATGCAACTTCCTTGGATCGTAACCGTTAACGGCTACATTGCTTTACATCGATGTGCGCTGTCGTTATGATATAGCAGGCATTCTATATTTTCAAGGGATATATGATAAAGAAATCCTTCGTACTCTGTATAGTATCCATTTTAATAGTCTTTATTCTTTTAGAGGGAACCGTAGGAACCAACGGCCTCGTCGTGAACAGGGAACTGGCAAAAATCCTACGGCAACAGACTGAGAGCCTGGATCGAAAACGTTTGGTTATCGAAGCGTTGGAACAAGAGTACGAAGCGACGTTGTCTGAAGAATCGCTGCTCGACAATGCAATCAAGCTGGGAAAAGCAAAACCAGGAGATGAAATCTACTTTTTCAAGGATTCTCAAGAAACACCTCGTCTACCGCTATCGCAGCAGAGTCGTTTCATACAGCCCTCGTTTACCGGTATTGCATCGTATTGGCTGCTGTGCATTGCTACAGGCATCGTTTCGGCATTTTTTGCCGGAACATACGCTGTCAAGCACATAAAAAAAAGAAAAGGGAATAAGCATGGAAACAATGATCATCGAGAAACGTGACAACTCGGCAATTACTACGATTGTACGACATCTGGCTTCGAACGATCTGGTAATTATGCCTTGCGATACGATATATGGAATCGTCGGGGGTGCTCCACAGACCGAAATCGCACTGAGAACAGTAAAGGGCAGACCTGAAGAAAAACCGTTTATACAGCTCATGACAATCGAAATGGCGCGCTCTATGGTCGCAGAACCGATTGATCCCGCAATCGAACGGTTTTGGCCCGGAGCTCTTACCGTAATTCTAAAAACGAAAGAGAATAAAGATACCGCAATCAGGGTTCCTTCCGATCCGTGGCTGATACGCATCCTAGAGCAACTCGGGCAACCGATCTTTTCCAGTAGCGTCAACACGTCGGGGGAACCTGCACTCGTAACGCTCGATGCGATTCTAGAGAGATTTAACGGGACAGTCCCGCTTATCGTGAAAGGTTCGTCCGACCAGGGAACGATTGCATCGACAATCCTCGACGCTACGGTCCGTCCGTACCGCCTGATCCGTCAAGGATTGGTCGATGTCTCATCGTTACTCGGCTAGAGCGTTATGCGGCGCGCTTCGAGATAAAACCGTTTTTCGTGAGCTTCACCCATGGAAAATGTCTTGCGGGGTAACGCACCATCCTGAACAATGCTGCTGAAAAAGGTCTCTTTTGCAATAGCCGGTAAGAAAAGACCGATATTTCCTGGTTTTGATCCCAGCGCTTTGGTTACCGCTTCGCCGTGGATATAGTCTACATGTATCTGCGTATCGTTCAGGGCTTCATCGATAACGGCCTGTAACGTTCCTGCAGCTAACGAAGCACACGGATGTTGAAGCGTCATGACGACTAGCTGAGAACCGCAGGCATACCCAAATCGCTGCAGCGAATCGTTGCGGTGTATTTCCTTGACCAGCATGTCAACACAGGACATCGATTCTGCAGTCCATCCGGAACAATGATGGTGCAGAATCGAAAAAAAGCGTTCCGGTTTGATATTGAACAGCACGCGGTGAATCGGTTCGAACATCAATCCCGGATCGTAGATGTTTTCCAACTCAACCATGGCAAAACGTGCAGGGTGATGTTCTCTCTGGCTTTCGCTCAAATCTTTTTTTACATCTTCCCAGCAAGATTTTGCAGTAGCCAATGAATGGTTTCCGTCTCCTACTGCGAACAAAAGCGGATTATTCGGATCGAGTGCCTTCTGCAGGTTTTCAAACGCTGCTGCGACAGCTTCCAGATCCGATTCCTTGTCGACTCGATACGCGGTAACCGAACCGCCTCCCATCATGAGCTTGGTATCATACACTTTTTCTAGCGACGAGCACCGAGAAGTCAACGGCTCGATAACCGAGCGCTGCAGATCGTTGATCAAAACCAGTATGTGGGGCAATTCAAGAGGAGCGTCCTTTCTGATGAGTTTTCTCGGGGGAATCCTGCTTACTATCGTTCCTTCGGTTGCGCGAATAGGAGTTCTCGAATCTTTCGAATAATCATAATATTCCAAATCGAGAGCGACCATCAGACCCCACCTGCCGTGTTGTTTGCCGCTTTGGCGATGCACGAGGAAGAAATTTCTCATATATTCATGGAACACGCCTTGTCGAACATAATCGCGCATATATGAATTAATACTCGCCACCCGTTTTTCCGAATGCGGTTCTTCAAGAAAAACCTCTGGGAAAATCATACGCAACGTGGAGGGCTCGGTACCGACAAATTCATCGACCTTGTCCCAATAATCGCGTTCCGATGTATATTGGTCGCAGGCTACGACAGCCCACTTTTCCATATCTACGTGTTCGGCGGGTATCAATATGTCGGGGATTGCAATCCCAATCTTACGTAACGATTGTTCGGCTTGCGTCATAACAGCTCCTTTGTGATGATGTATACATCAAGATATTACGTCAATAATGACTTTTACGCAATCATAAACAATTAGAAATGCGTTATTACGTAATATTCATAGTTTCTATTCGTACACGTTACAATTTATCGAATATTCATATCATCATCGCATTATTCAACACTTTGATTTATAATATACCGTATACCACATACGATACAAAATGTCGTTTATAGAAGAGGAGATACCACACCAATGAAGAAAACATGGTTTCAAGAGTGTACGAGAAACGAAATCGGTCAGGCGGACAAGCGTTCGGTCGTGCTGGTTCCGGTCGGTGCAATCGAACAACATGGTCCGCATCTGCCCGTAGGCACCGATACGCTGATACTTGAACATCTTGTGAATAAAACCGCAGAAACCTGCTCTGTTCCGCTTTTAGTCGCACCCATGATTGCATACGGGTACTCTTTGCATCATTTTTGCTATCCCGGCGTGTTGTCTTTATCGAGTAGCACGTTACTCTCGATGCTGTGCGACATCGGGAACTCGGCGATCCGAAGCGGATTCAGACGCCTGCTTTTCGTTACGGGACATGGCGGGAACGGACACATCATCGGCCAGGCTGTACGCGACATCAGTTGCGCTCACGACGACGTAACGTGCGCAGGAAGTTCATATTGGGAAATTGCCGAACCCGAATTGAGTAACAAGATGCACCGCTATTCTCATTGGGTCCCCGGTCATGCCGGGGTCTTCGAGACTTCGATGATATGTGCAATTTGCGAATCGCTCGTAGATACAACGGCGTATGATGAAATCAAGGATTATGAAATCGACTCGGAGACTATCCTATTCTCATCGCTGAGAGACAAGGCGTTTATCGAACGCAGCAACTATCATCGCAGCATACGCGGCATGACCGACTATCGTATTGAGGATGCGAGTAAGCAGCTGGGCGATGAATTGATAGCGGTTGCCGTAGAAAAGATGGTCTCGTTCGTCGAAGCATTCTATCATCATCCATAATTCGATTGCTGATTCTGTGCCTTATCGATCATCTATGCTATACTAGGCCCATGTTGAAAGCACGCCGCGTGTTGGCATTTTCAGTGAGGATTCAATCGTACCTGCTTTTACTGTACCTTTTTTTCATAGGTCTGTATGTCGTCGGCCTGCGCTATCCGATTATCGACACGTATATGACGCTTTTGTATGATTCGCTGGTTTTGTTTACCTGGATCCAAATCGGATACAGCGCTGTTTTAGTTCTGATTACATGTGGCGTATGGATACGCGACAAGGTGTTCCCTGCGCGTGAATTCATCTCAATCCTTGTCAAAGTCCTTGTGGTTGTCATCATCGTTTATGCGCTCGGATATATCGAGTCGGTTATCCATTATGGATTCACGGTGCGTTTTTAATATGAGGATGCTATGAACGAACGATTATTTGCCGTACGAGGCGCTGTTCAGGTCATGTCCGACGAGCCTTCTCGAATTGTGGATGCAGTTGCCAGACTGTACGAATCAATCCTGCATGCAAACGAATTTATTCATGAAAAAGAGATCGTCGACATAATGTTCACCGTGACCGACGATCTGAGGTCTATCAATCCCGCTACAGCGCTTCGCAAGAGCCGCTCGTCTTTTTCAATCCCTCTTTTTTGCATGCAGGAACCGAACATTGACGGCATGAGTAAAAACATGATTCGTATATTAATCCACGCATACGGCCCCATTGATACCGTCGTCAGGCCGCAGTATCTTGACGGAGCTGCATCATTACGTCCCGATCTGACATTCCGTTCTTGACAGTATCAGTCTCTGATGTACAATAAAGCATAATCGCGCATAGGAGAGAATAACCATGACACGTAAACGTTTTGGGATCGTTGTACTGACCTTAGTGCTCTGCATAGCAGCCGTGTCGGCAGCCGACCAGGTACTTGAACAGGCTGACGCCTTGTACAGGCAGGATAAGCTTGAAGAAGCCAAAGCAATGCTGCTTACAGCGCTTTCATCAAAAACAAGTGCTCCTGACAAAGCCGACGTTTTGTGGAGGTTGAGCAGGATCGTGTTGAACATCGGAGACGAACTGGATGCCGAAGGAGCTTCAAAAGATACGTTGTTCGCGACTTATGAAGAGGCACAGAGTTATGCCGAACAGGCTATCAGTCTGCATCCTTTAGCCGAAGCTTATCAGTGGAGAGCCTCGAGCGTCGGTAGGTGGGGGGAGACCAAAGGACCGCTGAACGCGCTTGGCAAGGCCGAGCCGATGAGAAAGGATCTGGCAGTTGTCATCAACGATTTCAACGATTTGAACAACAGTGAAGTCTGGTATGTTTTGGGACAGCTGTACTTCCAATTGCCCGGCTGGCCGATTTCGTTCGGAAATCTCGATACTGCAATTTCCTATACGCGCAAGGCTCTCGATACGGTTCCGAGCGACGAGCAGTTCCCCGGACATTATAAAGCATTGGCAGAAATGCTCTGGAAACGCGACTGGTCCGCATCAAAGCGCAACTCCGAAATTGCCAAAATACAAAAGCAATGGGACAAGAACGCAAACAAATCGGCTCTGGAACGCCATGAATACTATGAGGGCTCAAAAGGTACCGGTGCCAAGCCTTTTTATACTAACAAAACGCTTAAGGAAATGAGCGATAGGGAAGAAGCTCTGATATTGGTAAATTATGCGATTTCTGAGTATCCTAAGTGGCCGTTCCATTCACGCGGAGATGTAAGAGCTTTAGATGATTTGCAGAAATTGCTTACTGAATATCGTTAACGCTTGACATTGAACCGACTCATTTCGTATCCTACCTTCGGTTTCGCCACCTTAGCTCAGCTGGCCAGAGCACGTGACTTGTAATCTCGGGGTCGTCAGTTCGAATCTGACAGGTGGCTATTCCGAAACCCTATAATTCGTTATAGGGTATATATTTGCCTTTCTATTGTCTTTAAAAACCGTCTCCAAACACCTCTTTGCATGTGAATTTTCGCCATCTTGAGCATTATAAAATGGATTATAGATAACGGTACAGAAACAGAAGAAACGTCGAGACGGCACTCGGGAGTGCAAACGGAGGAAGATTCCTCTTCAGATAGAAGACATCGTTCAGAAGTTTTCGTGGTAAATGACAAACATCGGTGATGGGAATATTGCTTGACAAGGTGATATGAAAGGTTTACACCCGACAGCATGCAAAATTCAAAGGAGCGTTGAATGAAAAAGCTGGCAACGGGTTTCTGTTTGTGTGTGATAGCAATTTCAAGTATATGGGCTGGATCGTTTGGGATTGAGATGGGGTGGACTTTGGAGGATTTGGATACTCATGGGATTACGTATGAGAAATACGATCAAGATTATAACATTACTATATACGATGTGGTTCCGGTCTCTACGCACCCTGATTTTGAAAGCTATTATGTAAAGATTGATACGGAAAAAGGGATATTCGAAATTTCAGCGATTGGGGTAGATATCTCGACTTCTGTGTATGGCACAGAATTAAAAAGTGCATACGAAAAAATCCGTAATCAGGTCTCGATTGCATATGGAACACCGGAAGAGTATGATTATGTGAATTATGGAAGCATATGGGATGAACCGGAAGATTGGATGATGGCATTGGAATTGGGGGAAAGAAGTCTCTTGTCATTCTGGGAAACGGATTATAGCAACATTGAAGTCGTAATGTTAGAAGCTGATGCGTTAAGCGATACAGAAGGGTATTTATATTTAGGATATCAGACCTACAGTTCGATTATAGAAGAAATATTGGCCCGGCATGACGCGAGCGCTTCTTCCGTGTTTTGACAATCGTCCCTTGTACATTTCCAAAACCATATCTCAGTTCATATCTCGGAAGAAGTCATGATTGTTTTTTGCAGATTGACGATACTCGTCTGGTAGTGTGGCTCATGATTCTTGATGTATAAGAGACAGGGATATCTTTGTGTTGAAGACAACAGACCCCGAGCGGATTGTTAGCATCAATAAAACAGTACTATTAATAATACTACGAACCTCTGTCATTGCTTAATCTAAAGTGAAATACTTACAATTTATTACATCTGTCTCTTATAC
>LSQX01077152.1_pt1 | contig 10244 bp, 10 predicted proteins | sample 654561 | NCBI WGS metagenome assembly LSQX01 (sample SAMN04489861, study PRJNA283612) | anaerobic digester metagenome | isolation source: 4 biogas reactors fed with cattle manure at either 37C or 55C with and... | place: Denmark: Kongens Lyngby | collected 2014
TTGATGTCAAAATAAGAGAGTTCTGAAACGATTAAAAATACTAGGTTTGTAGTTGACAAAGCAATGTATTTTTCAAAATTAAACGGAAGAAACTGCGTTAAGGTTGAAGTATAAAGGTAGTACCGTACAATGCACTCTGAAGAAACAACGTAACTACAGGTTAAAATGGAAGGATTTACTCACAGAACGGTGATAGTCCTTGTATAATGACAGAAAGGAATTTGGAATAATGTTTAGAGAACCCATAGGGAGTTTTGCTGTTGGAGTAAGGCATTTCGAAACAATGAGAATTGGGACTGGTGGTTACGGAAGACGCGTTCCGATTACAGTATATTATCCGAGTGATGCAAATTCTTCTATGCTTTCAAAGACGGTAGAAGAGCCATACCGCAATCCTCAGTGGATAAAGGCAAAGCGGGATAAGGTGACATATGAAAATAACGTGCATACATATTGTTATTCAAATCTTCCTATGCGGAAAAAGGACTCACCATACAAAGCTGTCATTTTCAATCATGGCTTAAACGGTTATGTAATGGAGAGTACGGTATTATGTGCAGACTTGGCATCAATGGGGTTGATTGTGTTTTCCATGGGTCATCCTTATGGCGGAAATGTTATGGAATATTCAGACGGGAATTTTTTTGAATGGACGCAGGATGATAATTTGTCGGAAAAGAATCCAAAAAAAATGCTCCCACTTTGGGAAGAAGATATTATTGCGGTAATGGATTATATTCCTAATACAGAATATTCAAAATATATAGATACAAAAAACTATACTCTTATCGGTATGTCACTTGGAGGTAATGCTGCAATCTATACAGGACTTAATGACAATCGTGTTACCTCGGTAGTTAATATGGATGGAAGCTTATGGATACTACCGAAGCAGGTAACAAATAAAATCAAAATACAGGTGTTGTGCTCACGGATAAATATAAAGGCTCATTTATGTCTTTCGGAAAAACATTATACCTCACTTTCGGTTGAAATCAGAAAACGACTTGCACACTGGTGTTTTTGCGATGGGATATACTTGTGCAAAAAGGGTCAAAAAAACAAAGAGTGGGCTGATCGAGAAACACTATTACGGGCGAATATTATTTGTGATTTTGTCTGTTGATAAATTATATTATAATTATGCACAATCTTTAGGGTATATAAGTACATATTGTTCTTGTTTTACTAATGTGATTGATATGTTCCCTAAAACCTCAAAACCGTTGATATGTTCCCATGGACGCTGACATCAATTATGAGAACTCGAGCCATGTTGAGACCGTTTGCCTTCTGTCAAGAAAGTAGTCTTTAGAAAATGGCTTAAAATCAAGGTTTGTAGGGGCTACAACAATCTTATCTACTCATGTCTAGTGTGTATATGGAAACATATCGACGGTGAAATAGGCGTCCATATAGGCGCAGACCAGAGGTTGGGTTGAGGCGACAGGATTGATGACACAAAAATGAACCCCTAGAATAACGATAGGGTGTGCAAAGAGTACACTGCGGCAGGATGAAAAATCCTATCGTTTTTTTGTTAGATTTTGAATTGTGTTTTATAAAGGAATTGATAGGCTCATTTGAATTTCATTCGCCATGAAGACAAGTAAAGTATTCGAATCTGAACACTTAATAAAACAAGTAGACTTGCTGACATTCACGCCTAGTGTGTCCGAATGGGTCGATAAAACAAATTGCGATTGTTCCTAAATTTTATATTAACTTTTACATAACAGAACATTAAAAAATACAAAATCGAAAAGGATAATTGATGCAACTGAAAATAACAAAAATTCGTAAATTCTGACAAGTGTGGTTGGTTGTGATCTGCGTAACTAAACATTACAATATTCATAGAACTAAGAAATGTATGAAATGTACGAATTTGAGGTGAATAGATATGTTAAGTGAGAATCTGATTGTATTAAGAAATCTCAAGGGAGTTTCCCAGGAACAGATTGCGGAACAGATCGGCGTTTCCCGACAGGCTTATGCAAAATGGGAGAAGGGAACTTCTATCCCGGACGTAGAAAAATGTATGGTACTGGCGGATTTTTATGGGACGACTATTGATTCGCTGATGCGTGAAAACTCTACTGATTCAGGATTGAAGCTACCGCCTGCTCCCAAGGGAAAATATATCTGGTGTACGGTTACCATCAACGACAGGGGACAGATTGTTATCCCGAAAGAAGCACGTGATACCTTTGATCTGAAAAGCGGCGACAGGCTTGTGGTGATGGGATCAGATGGTGAAGGTATTGTACTACAGAAGGCAGAAATTTTTGAAGAAATGCTTCGGAGGATAATGAGTGCTGCTGGAAAGGCTGGTGAGTAAGATGAAGATTGCATGGTTTTGTATTCCTGCCCACGGTCATACCAATCCTACTCTAGGACTTGTGAAAGAGATGATTGATGCAGGACATGAGGTGACTTATTTTTCTTTTGAGAAATTCAGGGAAAAGATTGAGGGTACGGGAGCGACATTTGTTCCCTGCGATGCATATGATCTGGATATCGACGCAAAGGACGGCGGCAACAGAGTAGGAAAGGATCTTGCTTTCTCCATCGAGTTGATTGTTGAATCCACTTTGGCAATGGATGGTCTGATGGGTCGGGTAATACCGGACATGAAGCCAGACCTGATTGTTGCGGATTCAATGGCTTTCAGTGGTAAATTGGCGGCAATGAAGTTTGGAATTCCTTATGTTTGTTCCACTACCACGTTTGCATTTAACCGATACTCTGCGAAATACATGGATCAGGGCGTGGGAGGTTTGTTCAGCACGCTTCTTGCTCTGCCAAAAATCAATAGACAGTTGAAAAGGCTTCAGGCGATGGGATATCCGGTAAAAAGCTTTTTAGAACTGATTACAAATGACAATGAGACCAATACGATTGTATATACGTCGAAAGAGTTTCAGCCCTATGCCGAGACTTTTTCTGATAAATACTGCTTCATCGGTCCATCCATTCGGCCAGTGAAGAATCCTATGGAAAAGGCTGCAGAGAAGACGGTGTATATCTCCATGGGTACGGTTGTAAGCAACAGGGAGATGTATGAGAACTGCGTGGAAGCGCTTCGGGGAACGGACTATCAAGTGATTGTATCCATGGGTGAGACGACCAATGAATTCACGAATCTTCCTGAGAATATACAGGTGTATGATTCTGTGGATCAGATGGCGGTATTGAATATTGCGGATGCATTTGTCACACACTGCGGTATGAATTCTGCATCAGAAGGACTATATTTCAAGGTTCCGCTGGTTCTGTCACCACAGACACCGGAGCAGTGGGCTGTGGCAAAACGCACGGAAGAACTGGGGGCAGGTGTGATGCTGCCAGCTTCCGGAAGGTCAATGGAGGAGATTAAGAATGCCATCGAGAAGGTGCTGAATGATGGTGCTTATAAAGCAGCGGCAACCGAAATCTCGAGAGGGTTCAAAAGATGCGGTGGAGTAAAAGAAGCCAGAGCATTTCTGGAGAAAATCGTGAAATAGAGCCAAAATTCAGTTTATCGATAAACTCTTTAACGATAGTAGCTATTGTTAAAAAGTGCAGTGGATATGTTTCCACGAACGTGCATGGCGATATGACATTCATTCTGTCGTGTCGAGCCATGTTGAGACGGTTGTCTCTTTGTCCCACAAAAATGCAGAGACTCATATCAACGTAAATGTGGAGTTTGGTGATGAAGAAGGACAGATTCCCATTGATGAGATAGCTAGAAAGGCTGAAGAATATAGACCAAGCGAAAAAGTAACCTATAAAATGATACAGGAGTATATAGAAAGCAAGTATAATTTCAAAGTTCACACTGCTTATATAGCAGAAGTAAAAAGAGATTTAGGATTACCCATGTATGATGCTCCAAATGCAGTAGAAGAATTAAAACAAGAACGGAAACACCCAACACCTGAAAAGATAAAGGCAATTAAAGATGCCTTAAGGCATTTTGGAGTTATCCAATAATTAAAATTGAGTATGAAAACTAAAAGTTGTTTGCTCTTAATTTTGAGTAGGCAACTTTTTTATATAGATAAAAATTTAATAGTTGCATTTTTAGACGGAGTTAGTTTATATGAGTAGCTCTTTTTGTGCTCTAAAATCAAAAGGAGGAATAATAGAATTGAATGCAAAAATTATTATCATAGTCAAGTAAAAAGGCGACGTTAATAAAACAACTGATTGTCCAACTTAGACATTAGATTGCCACAAGAGGGAAAGAAAGTTCTACTGATATGTCCCATAGAGGTACATATTTACCTGATTTAGGTATACACTGACTGCCAGAATAGACACTTTTTTAAAGCCATTGCAACAATGTTACTTATGGTATGTTGACTTATTGTATTCGGTGAAATAAAATTATTTTGAGGTGACGTGCAATCATGGATATAGTAAAAGTTTTTGCGAATAACGTAAGAAGATATAGAATAGAAAGAGGTCTAACGCAAGAGGCTTTTGCAGAAAAAGCAGGATTGCATAGAACTTATATCAGTGCCATAGAACGAGAAAGACGGAGTATTGCTCTAGAGAACGTGCAGAAGATTGCTGATGCATTAAACATTGATACATATTTACTTTTTATTGATAAAAAGGTTTTGGAACGGGAGGAACAATAATGAATCGAAGTAATTATTTTAACTATATAGAGCGAGAATTAAGTACATTGTCCTACCGTATAAAGCTCCGTGGTAAAATCAATTTATTGGACTTAAACATATATTCAGAAACTTTTTTTGCTGAACTAATGAGCATATTGCTGAAATATAACTTAAAGAACATTAATGTTATAAAACAAAATACAGAAGGCATAGATTTAATTGATGAAGAAAATAAAATTATAGCTCAAGTTTCGTCAACTTGTACTAAGCAAAAAATCGAAGGCTCTTTGGCGAAAAAAATCTTTAAAGACTATCCTAATTATCATTTTAAGTTTATTGCAATTGCAGGTGATGCGAATAAGTTAAGAACTAATACTTTTAATAATCCACATGGTGCAATTTTTTCATCTGATGACATATATGATATCAAAACTTTGCTTAATTTGGTGCTAAATTTACAGATAAAAGATCAAAGAGAATTATATGAATTTATTAGAGATGAACTTGGAAAGAATATTGATATGGTTAAGATAGATACAAATCTGGCTTCCATTATCAATATATTATCAAAAGAAAATTTGTCTGTGGTGGCTGACTCCCCAGAAATTAATGCTTTTGAGATATTAAGAAAAATTGAATTTAACGAATTAATCTCTGTACAACCTACCATAGATGATTATAAAGTTTATTATAGCAAATTAGATGAGAAATACAAAGAATTTGATAAGCAAGGAGCAAACAAAAGTCTCTCAGTATTGTCTGTCATAAGAAAGGAATACATTAAACTTATAGTAAATACACAAGAACCATATGAACTTTTCTTTTCTATAATTGATAATGTAATTGAATTGATAAAAAGTAGTAAAAATTATATAGAAATTCCATATGAAGAATTAGAAATGTGTGTATCAATTCTTGTAGTTGATGCTTTTATTCGTTGTAAGATATTTAAGAATCCGGAGGGTTATAACTATGTTGTTACCAGATAATATTCACCCGGAATTAAGTATATATTATAATGGTGCATTAGTCCTTAACGAGCTACAAAAAAAAGACAAACAACCCATTATGAATCTATATCAAATAATAAAAGATGCTAACAATATGTCGTTTCCTACTTTCATATTATGCCTTGACTGGTTGTATTTAATTGAGGCGGCAAAAATTAATGAAAGGGGGAATGTTGAACTATGTTCATAAAAAGACTTATAATATCAAGTCCTACAGAGATTATTCGTGATATAGAGTTTAGTTCTGGACTAAACCTAATTATTGATGATACCCCGATTGATGATTTAAAATCAACAGGAAATAATGTCGGGAAAACAACAGTTTTGAAGCTTATTGATTTTTGTTTGGGTGCTAAAGCAAATATTATTTACACAGACACTGAAAACAAAAAAGAAGTCTACGATGTAGTTAAAGATTTTTTAATTGATGAAGAAATTAAAGTTACGCTTATTTTATCTGAAGATCTTGATAATCCAGAGGCGAAACAGTTGGAGATTCAAAGAAACTTTCTAACCCATAAGAAAGCAATTAGAAAAATAAATGGGAAAGCTGTACTAAATAAAGACTTTGAAAACGAACTAGAACGGTGGATAATGCCCGAAAAAGAAACAGAAAAACCGACTTTTAGACAGATTATATCTCATAATATTAGATATAAAGATGAGAACATCAATAACACTCTAAAAACGCTTGATAAATTCACAACAGACATAGAATATGAAACATTATATTTATATCTTCTAGGGTGTACTTTTAATGAAGGGGCTAAAAAACAGGCTCTTGTGGCCCAAATAAACCAGGAAGAAACTTTTAGAGAACGTTTAGAAAAGAAGCAAACAAAAACCACATACGAAATAGCGTTGGCACTGTTAGACGATGAAATTGATGCTCTTAATGTGAAAAAATCTTCATTTAACCTTAATGAAACATTAGAAGAAGATTTAGAGCTTTTGAACGCTACCAAGTATAAGATTAATAAAACAAGCTCACAGATCAGTAAATTAGAAATCCGTAAAAATTTAATAGAAGAATCAGTGGTTGAATTGGAAGAAAGTATTTCTAACATTGATGTACAACAACTAAAATTGTTTTACAACGAAGTAACTACAAATGTTTCTGGTATTCAAAAAACTTTTGAGGATTTAGTTGCTTATCATAATAATATGGTAGTTGAAAAAGTAAAATATATCTCACAAGATTTACCAGAGCTTTCTCGAAAACTTAAGGCTTCTCATGAAGAATTAGCTATGTTTTTGAGGGATGAAAAAGAGTTAACTGAGAAAGTTTCAAAAGGTGATTCTTTTGAAGAATTAGAGAAAATTATATTTGAGCTAAATGAGAAATACAGAGTTAAAGGTGAATATGAAAGTATTATATCCCAACTGAATGAGGTAGAAGAAAATATAAATGAGCTTGACCATAAGATTGAAAGTATTGACAAATATCTTTTTTCAGATGATTTTGAAATACTTTTAAAAGAGCAGGTAAAAAGATTCAATAAATTTTTCTCTAAGATTTCACAAGAATTGTATGGAGAAAAATATGCTCTTACTTTTAAGAAAATGACAAATAAAAAAGGGCAGCAATTTTATAAATTTAATGCCTTTAATGCGAATATGAGTTCTGGGAAAAAGCAAGGTGAAATATTATGTTTTGATTTGGCTTATATCCTATTTTCTGATGAGGAACAAATACCCGGTCTACATTTTTTATTGAATGATAAAAAAGAACTTATGCATGATAATCAGCTGGTGAAGGTCGCTGAGTTTGTCCAATCGCAAAATATACAACTAGTAATTTCAATTTTAAAAGATAAATTACCAACTACTGTGCTTGATAAGGCTCATATCGCTATTGAGCTTTCACAGAAAAACAAACTATTTAAAATCGAAAAATAATTAACACTTTTATCTAGGAGTTAGCTTTTAATGGCTAGCTCTTTTTTTATGCTCAAAAACTGAAAGGAGGAATAAATTTGAATGCAAAGATAATTGCCATAGCCAATCAAAAAGGCGGTGTTGGCAAAACAACCACCTGTGCCAACTTAGGTATAGGTTTAGCTATGGAAAACAAGAAAGTATTACTTGTGGATGCAGACCCTCAAGGCAGTTTATCTATTAGTTTGGGACATTCACAGCCAGATAGTATTGACACTACCCTTGCTACTATCATGGGAAAGGTGATTACTGATACAGCCTTTGAGCCTAAAGAGGGTATTTTAAAACATGATGAAGGCGTGGATTTACTCCCTGCTAACATTGAGTTATCTAGCATGGAAGTATCTCTTGTTAATGCCATGAGTAGGGAAACCATACTTAAACAATACCTTGATACGGTGAAGAAACAGTATGATTTTATACTTTTAGACTGTATGCCTGAATATGCCGCTGAAAAAGTGCACGCTGACCGCTGACAATAGTGCATCGATTCCGCGTAAATAGTGCATGGCGGCCGGCGCATAGTGCACAGCCGCCATGCGGTCAGTTTACTCGCAGAGCCCGGTGCGTTTTCGCATGGAGTCTCCCTCGATTTTAATTGTGTAGGAATCATTTACGATCCGATCGCATACTGCGTCAGCCACCGTAGGTTCGCCGATTTTAAGATACCAACCGGCAACGTCAAATTGAGAACAGAAGATCGTAGATGCCCTGCGATTTCTTGCCTCGACGATCTCAAGAAGGTCCCTCGCCTCGCTTTCTTTGAGTGGGAAAAGCAACCACTCATCGATAATGAGGAGCTTGACGGTCTTGTAGTGCTTCATAACGGTTCGATAGGTCCCATCACCTCGGGCGATTGCCAATTCTACCAGAAGATCCGGGAGACGCAAATACTTCACGGTATAGAAGTTGCGATTAGCTGCCATCCCCAGGGCACAGGCAAGGTAGGTTTTACCGGCACCTGTCGCTCCAAGGATGACCACGTTATGGTATTCCAGAATATAGTTACAGGTAGATAACCGAAGGATTTGCGATTTATCCAGACTTCGGTCGGAAGAATAATCAATATTCTCCAGACACGCATCTGAAATGGCATAGTCTGCTTTCTTGATTAGCCTTGTCATCCGATTACTCCGTCGGGTTGACCACTCCGCGTCAATTAAAAAACTGAGACGATCCTCGAAGCACATATCCGCATATGTAGTATCTGTCAGCTGATCTTTGAGCGCATTTGCCATGACTCCCAAGTGCATTTCTTGAAGTTTCATAATCGTATTGTGTGTCAGCATTTATCGCCCTCCTTTGCGTAATAGGCCGCGCCACGAGTGAATCCATATTCTGAAACAGCAACGGATTTCTCGGTCTCTTTGCTCAGAAGCTTGTCCTGTCCAGATTTGAGGATGGATTGAATACTCTTCAGACTCGGCATCGTTGAGAAGGAAAAGGCCTTGGCACACGCAGATTCCAGACGCTGCGGAGGGTACTTGTCGGTAAGCTTCAGGAGTGCCATGCACGATTTATACGACTGCTGTTCAACCTTTCGGCTGCCGAGGAAGAGTCGTACGATAGCGGCCGTATTCTCTCCAACCTGCTCCGCCCATTGGATAAAACGCGTTCCATTCCAGGCAATGTACTTCTGGTGGTCTGGCGGCATATGCATTTCCAGTGTACTATACTGGCAGGGGCGGCCATGTAACCGCGGGTGCGAGGCAATTCGGTTCCCTTCGAAGAAGATTTCTATGGCAGTTCGGGTCAACCGGACATTGACCTTCTGCTTGATGTATTCGAAGGGACAAGAATAATTCATGTTATCTGCGCTGACGTGATAGTTAAACTGTACGGTCGCTTCTTTCCATGTTGCCAGTTCAAAAGGATGTGTGGGCAAAGGGAGTAGGAACGGTTTTTCCTCGGCAAACGCTGTTGCACGACTGCCTTCTTTTTTCTGAAACGGTTTGTGATTGAATTGATACAGTTTCTCTTCGATAGCCTCATTCAATTCGCCGAGTGACAGAAATTGTTGATTGCGTAATGCCGCGAGGATCCATGTTGAAATGACGCCCACAGAGCCCTCTACCATGGCTTTGTCTTTCGGAGATAACGGTCTTGCCGGAAGGATGGCGGTTCCGTAATGTTCCGACATCTCCTGATAGACTTTGTTAATCACCGTTTCGTCTTTGGTGTTCCTTATGACGCCTGTCTTCAGATTATCCGGTGTCAGAATCCTCGTCACACCACCAAAGAAACGATAGGCGTGTACATGGGCGGCAATCCACTCCTCCTGCTTTTGTTGCAGAAAAGCTTTGACATATGCATACCCGCTATACGGCAGAACGGCCACGAAGATATAGGCCTTGAGAAGTTCGCCGGTATCGGTATCTACGATGAATGCAGTTTGTCCTGCCCAGTCAACTTGCATGACCTCGCCGGCTTTGTGCGTCAGGTGCATCGTAGCCTTCGTCTTCTGGATATAGTCGGCGTAATACTTGTTGAACTGAGTGGATTTGTACGGCATCTCACCGCTGTTCCGACACTGTTCACAATACTCCACCCAGAGCAAACTAAGCGTAACTCCGCTCTTTTGCATCTCGCGATGAACATGCTCGTAATCCGGCATCCGATATGGCGAGGGACTTGAAAGATCGGGGAATATGATCTCGGTCACCTCTTTGCCACTCAGTGATTC
>LSQX01327993.1_pt1 | contig 10243 bp, 6 predicted proteins | sample 654561 | NCBI WGS metagenome assembly LSQX01 (sample SAMN04489861, study PRJNA283612) | anaerobic digester metagenome | isolation source: 4 biogas reactors fed with cattle manure at either 37C or 55C with and... | place: Denmark: Kongens Lyngby | collected 2014
ATTTACCATTGTAAAATAATAAAATTTTATTATTACAATTGGTATAATATTCAATTCTAAACCAAAAATGGCAGCCAACGGCTGCCATTTTTGGTTTATCTGATTAGTGAAACTGTTCCGTTTTCTGTTTTCACTTTGTTAGAGTTAAATATCTCTCTATATTCAATGGTCCAATAATAGGTCCCTTCGGCAGCATCATTGCCATTTATTTTGCCGTCCCAACCATCGACATAGCTGTTGGTTTCAAAAATTTTATTTCCCCATCTATTGTATATCACCATTTTGAAATCCTTAATGTTTTGAGCATCGGGAATAAATCTATCATTAAATCCATCTCCATTTGGGGTAAAAACATTGGGCATTGTCAAGTCCGGACAGCCTATAATATGTACAGTATCTGATACCATACAAAGCTCGTTTCCGTATTGCACCCAGTATGTGCCAGCTTCGCTAACCATAATTTGCTGAGTGCTTTCGCCTGTGCTCCACAAAAAACTAAAGTTGCCATTATTTTCGCCGGCGTCAAGACTAATGCTGCCTATTTCGCATATGTCGATGCTGTCACCCAGATAGATTGGAATTAAATCATATACAGAAATTTGTATGCTTGAGGTTGCACTGCAATTGTCGCTGTTGGTTACGGTAACAGAATAGAATCCTTCTTGATTTACATTTATAGAAGAGTTTGTAGAGCCATTGTTCCACAAATATGAAGCAAAACCCTCGCCCACAGAAAGGTTTATATTGAAATCACTATTGCAAATGCTTGTGTCATTACCCAAACTTATTTCAGGAATTTGACTAAAAATTACTTCTATTTCTCCAAGTCCAGTGCATCCAGTATTATCAGTAACTGTAACGCTGTAACTTCCTGATGTGCTGATGTTTATATTGCTTTCAACTTCACCTGTTGACCAAATGTAATCTTGAAAACTTTGACCTGCATCTAAATTCAGGGAATTTCCGCCGCATAGGGTGGTGTCGTTTCCAAGGGATATTGTGGGAGCGTCATAAAAACTGACTTCAACTGAGGTTTCGTAGCTGCAGTTATATTGATCGGTGGCTGTTACACTATATTCGCCACTATTTTGCACCTGAATAGATTGCTGGGTGGAGCTGTTGGACCACAGATAGCTTTCAAATCCATCTTGTGCAACAAGCTCAATGTTAGAGCCATAGCAGGCTGAGGTGTTGCCACTTATGCTGACTTCTTGTTGTGGTAGAATTGTAACATAAATAGAGTCGTGGTAATTTCCGCAATCGTTGCTAGCAGTAATTTTATACCACCCACTAATGCTGGCATTAATTGTTGGTGATGTACTCATATCGTGCCATAAATAGTTGTCGATGCTGGAATTGCTGGCATCAATTACATATGATTCTCCAAAGCACAATGTGGTGTCTGTGCCAATATTTGTGATGGGCATTTGACCAATATTTATGGTGATATCATCTGTATTGGTGCAGCCAAATTTATCGGTAACAGTAACGGTGTATGTTTCTGTATCACTGATGCTTAGGCTAATATCTTGAGTATTGCTTGGTGGGTTTGTATTCCAAATATATGATTCGCCTCCGCTGGCAGAAAGTGTTATTTGGTTGGTTCCGCATAGGGTGGTGTCGTTTCCGGCATCGGCTTGGGGTATGCTAACTGCCACCGTAACAGTGTCTATCCCAGGGCATAATGGCGAAAAGGCTATATCGTCCAAAGCAAAGTCGTTGCCCATCTCTGCAGTGTTCATATTTACAATACATATTGTGGCAAGGGTGTTTTCTTGTGAGTTCCAAATTTCGTAGAATTGGTTCCATTCGCAAAGTTCAGGCGAGGCATTAAAGGAGTTTCCAATCAATTCTCCGTTGATAGAAAATTGCAGTATGGCTAAGTTTGCAAGGTGCATAGATGCCAGCCATGCAGAAAATGCATAATCGGTATTTGGGACTACCTCTATGGTTTGGCACCAAACGCTAACTCCTGGGGTGCTTGCACCATTTACAACTAACATATCACCAGCATCTCCCGTGTGGTCAAGTCCGTTGCAATGCCACCAGTTTGAATTGGCATCGCCGGGGCAGTTGGTAATGGCATAACGTCCGTCGTCCATATCAACTCCGCCACCACCATAAATTGTATTGAAAAAAGTGTAATCGCTATAAAACCCCACATTGCCTTGCGAAAAGTCCCCATTTATAATTAAATTGTCCACAGGTGCCCTTGCATAAACAATGTAATCTGTAGTTTGAGTGGGCGATACATTTATATTAGACTCTGTGTTTGAGCCATTAATATTTACATTTGGCAACCATTCATAATAGACCCCTCCTGAGGCACTAATATTGGAGCTTTCGCCAATGCAAATGGTGTCGTTGGCACTAACACTTATAGGTGGCGAAGAAAATGTACTTTGTATCTGAAAATGTATTGTGTCTCTATTATTATTGTTGTCTGACGAGACTACATAATAATTGCCCGGACTTAGGGGAATGCTTACAGAGTCGCTACCTGTAATAATTTGCGACTGATCTACCGAAAACCAAGAGTAGGAATAGGGGGGTGTTCCGCCAAGGGCTAAAACTCTGGCTTGACCGTTGTTGGTGTTGCTACAAAGCTCATTGGTGAGCGATACAATTTGTGAGCGAAAAGTGGAGTTGTTGTTTATGCCTTCAACTTTCAAATTGTCGATGGCAAAGCCGGGGGTGTTGCGTGAGCTGCCCGAACTAAATCCAAATCTAATTATTAATGATTGAACATTTAATAATTCTGGAACTTGCTGAGAGGTGATGGAGATGCTTGTCCAAGAGCTGTTTTGATTATATTTTTCACGTGGGTTTGTAATGCTTGAAAAACTTTGACCACCATTGGTGCTAATTTGAATAAAGCCGTAGCTATTGGCATTGCCATTGCAAAGCCAATCGAAGCTGATAACCACTTCATCGTAGGCAATTGTGTTTATGGATGTACCCAATGTAGCATAAATAATTTCGTTGGGCGAAACAGGGTTGTAGCAGGCACAAGTGCCGCCATATGTGGGCAAACTCAATTCGTTGGAAACGTGTAAGTATCTGCCGCCACCGTTGTTGGGGGTGTTGCCCGTTAAAAGACCAGCACAGTTGTAGTCGCTATTTATAACCCATTTGTTTTTTATTGAACCTAAGGTCCAAAGGCTCGAACCGCTAAAATCGTCAAAATACAATGTGTGAGTAGTGCTTTGCGAAAAAAGACCCACAAAACTTAATAAAAATATTGTATTAAATAATAGCTTCTTGTCCATACTCACTAATTAAGACGACAATATAGTTCAAATAGTTGCATTTTAGTTACAATTACAAGTTCTTGAAAATTTTATTTCACTATTTGGGAACATCTCTTTTATGTTAACTTGCTGAAGCGGTGTCATATATATAACCCTCATATCAATCTCCTTTAGGCTGTTTTTTAGCTTAGACATCTCTTCAGGAAATTCAAAAACTAAATTGCTCCACATATCAAGATATTCAAGATTTATCAAGTTTCCCATGGATGGCGGAAAGTGAGTTAAAATGTTTTTGTAAATAATAAGTTTTTTCAAGTTGTATAGTTCACCAATTTCTTCCGAAATGAAAACAAGTCTATTGTCCGATAAATCAAGTATTTGTAGGGCTTCCAACTCGGCTATTTCTCTTGGAATTTCTTCAATTCTGTTTTTGCTTAAAACCAATTCATTAAGATTTTTAAGAAGATATACCTCTTGTGGAATTTTATTAAGTTTTTTCTTTCTAATATGCAGTCTATAAACCGATTCGGGGCTTTTTAGAGCCTCTTCCATGGATCGATAAATTTTTTCATTTTGCAATTGCTCCATAGGAATTAATTTTTGAGCATCCAATGTTTTAACTCCAAGTGCAAGGAGGAATAAAATAATAGAAAATATAATTTTTCGTTTCATTTAATCTTGTGATTTTAAAATGCTTAAAGCTTTTAATTTATCTTTTTCAATTTGTGCTTTCAATTCATCCAATGAGTTAAATTTTTGTTGGTCTCTAAGTTTTTCTACAAAAAATATTTCAATCTCTTTTTCGTAAATATCTTCATCAAAGTCGAAAATATGCACTTCGCCGTTTACGCTGTCGTCGTCAAAGCTTGGCTTTGTGCCAAAATTCATCACTCCCATATGTTTTTCATTGTCATATAAAACATAAACGGCATAAACGCCATAATATGGAGTGTTTACAATATCTTTAAAGTCGAAGTTGGCTGTTGGAAAATTTAATTTACGTCCAAGTTTTTTTCCATGTATTATTTTAACCTTCAAGGAAAAGTTCGTAGAGTTCTCAATTTCAAATAGTTTAGTGTCAATAAATTTCATAAAAACTCGCTTATACCAGTTTATATTTGTAGTATCTTTTGTTTTAGACTTCAAAGTTAAAAAAAATAGTCGCAAAATTTCTTGTTTATGTAGATTTATTTTATTTACTTTGGCTTCTAAATAATATAAACCTTTTAAATATATACTATGCAAAGTAAAGGAAAAATTGCTCAAATTATAGGTGCAGTAGTTGACATTTCTTTTGACGAAGGAGAGAGATTACCAAACATTTATGATGCTTTAGAGATACATCGTGCCAACGGTGAGGTTTTGGTTCTTGAGTGTCAGCAAGATATTGGAGAAAACACAGTTCGTGCCATTGCCATGGACAGTACTGATGGACTGGAAAGAGGTATGGAGGTAATTGCTACAGGAAGAGGAATTGCCATGCCAGTAGGCGAAAATATTAATGGACGTTTGTTCAACGTAATTGGTCAATCCATTGACGGAATGCCTCAGCCCAAAACAGAACAATCATACCCAATTCACCGCGACCCTCCCTTGTTTGAGGAGCTTTCTACATCTAAAGAGGTTTTATATACAGGAATTAAAGTAATCGACCTTATTGAGCCTTATATGAAAGGTGGAAAAATTGGTCTATTTGGTGGTGCTGGTGTTGGTAAAACAGTACTTATCATGGAGATGATTAATAATATAGCCAAGAGTTACTCAGGTATGTCAGTATTTGCTGGTGTTGGCGAGCGTACTCGTGAGGGTAACGACCTCCTTAGAGAGATGATTGAATCTGGAGTAATTAGATATGGTGATGCTTTTGAAAAATCTATGGAAGAAGGTAGCTGGGATTTGTCAAAAGTTGATGAAGAAGAACTTAAAAAGTCTCAAGCAACTTTGGTTTTTGGCCAAATGAATGAGCCTCCCGGAGCACGTGCTCGTGTTGCTCTTTCTGGATTGACTTTAGCAGAATATTACCGCGATGGCGACGAAAAATCAGGCGGACGTGATATACTTTTCTTTATTGATAATATTTTCCGTTTTACTCAAGCTGGTTCTGAAGTTTCGGCACTGCTTGGACGTATGCCTTCAGCTGTGGGATATCAGCCAACTTTGGCATCAGAAATGGGAATACTTCAAGAGAGAATTACATCCACAAAAAGAGGTTCAATTACATCGGTGCAAGCAATTTATGTGCCTGCCGACGACTTAACTGACCCCGCTCCAGCAACAGCTTTCTCGCATCTTGATGCTACAACAGTGTTGAGCCGTAAAATTTCTGAGTTGGGAATTTATCCAGCAGTTGACCCACTAGACTCAACTTCTAGAATTCTTACCCCAGACGTAGTTGGTGATGAGCATTACAGAACAGCACAAAGAGTTAAGGAAATTCTTCAAAGATATACTGAGCTGCAAGATATTATTGCAATTCTTGGTATGGACGAGCTTTCAGAAGAGGATAAACTTGTAGTTCACCGTGCACGTAGAGTACAGCGTTTCTTGTCGCAACCTTTCTTTGTGGCAGAACAATTTACAGGTTTACAAGGGGTTTTCGTGCCCATTGAAGATACTATCAAAGGATTTAATATGATTCTTGATGGTGAAGTGGACGAATATCCAGAAGCAGCATTCAACCTTGTGGGCTCCATTGAAGAAGCCATCGAAAAAGGTAAGAAAATGTTAGCACAAGCGCAAAATTAAAATAAGGAGATAATAAAATGTTATTAGAAGTTATCACTCCCGAAAAAACAATTTTTAACGGCGAAACTACACAAGTACAAATGCCTGGCATTGATGGCTTGTTCGGAGTGTTGCACAATCACGCACCAATGATTGCAGTTCTTGGAGCTGGAAAAATTAAAATAAAAGATGAAAATAATAAATTTCAATTTATTGAAATAAAAGGTGGTGTGGTAGAAGTGCTTGAAAATAAAATTATAGTATTAGCTGATTAATATCTATTAAAATAATAAACAACCAAAAAGAGTCTGAATTTTCAGACTCTTTTTGATTTATAAAAATTTATTTTATATCAGCTGTTATCCCAATCAGCATTGAAAGTGTGTAAAGCAGAAAACATTTGTCATACTGAGTAGTGAATGCAACGAGCGAGCATCAAAGCATAGACAAATGAGGAGAAAGGAAAAAAGGGAAAAGTTTGGAGAGTTTTGAGTTATTTTATACAGGTACTATTCTTTCAGACTCAAAGATATTCGCTTACGCTCAATATCCACATTGAGGACTTTTGCCGAAACACTTTCGTTGAGCGAAACTATTTCGTTGGGGTCTTTTACAAATCTATTTGCCAGTTCGCTAATATGAATAAATCCATTTTCATGAATACCAATATCCACAAAAACACCAAAAGCAGTAATATTGGTAACAATACCATTTATAGTTGAACCAACCTGCACATCTTCTATTTTACGAATGGAGTCGTCAAATTCAAATAATTCAAATTTCACCCTTGGATCGAGGCCGGGTTTAGCCAGCTCTTCAAGAATATCTTTCAGTGTAGGCAAACCGGTTTTGCTATCCACAAATTCTTCAATATTTATTTTAAGTCTTGCCTCTTCGTTGCTCATCAGCTCTTGGATGGTGGAATTTGTTTGCTTTGCCATCTTTTGGACAATATGATAGCTTTCGGGATGAACAGCACTTTTGTCGAGAGGGTTGTTTGATTCTCGAATGCGAAGAAATCCTGCCGATTGCTCAAAAGCTTTTGGACCAAATCGAGGGACTTTTTTCAAAGATTCTCTGTTTTCAAATGGACCATTTTCGTCTCTAAATTCAATGATATTTGATGCCAGACTTGGACCAATTCCCGATACATAGGAAAGTAACTCTTTGCTGGCGGTATTTAATTCCACACCCACTTTGTTTACACAATGCTCCACGGTTTCGCCCAAGCTCTCTTGAAGTTGAGTTTGATTTACATCGTGCTGATATTGCCCAACACCAATTGACTTTGGTTCTATTTTTACTAATTCGGCAAGTGGATCCATTAGCCGCCTGCCAATAGAAACAGCACCTCTAACAGTTACATCATAATTTGGAAATTCCTGACGAGCAACCGATGAAGCTGAATAAACCGATGCTCCACTTTCGTTAACTACAACGGCTATCACTTCTCTCTCGAATGATGTTTTTTTGATAAATGCTTCGGTTTCTCTTCCAGCGGTGCCATTGCCAATGGCTATTGCTTCAACTTTGTATGTGTTTACCAAACGAATCAGCTTGTTTCTTGCTGCGCTTGTCTCTTTTTGTGGTGGATGTGGATAAATTGTTTCGTTGTGAAGTAGTTTCCCTTGAGCACTTAAAATTACTACTTTACAGCCTGTTCTATATCCGGGGTCTATTGCCAAGACAACCTTTTCGCCCAAGGGTGGTACCAAGAGAAGTTGACGTAAGTTTTCGGAAAAAATCTCAATGGCTTTGGCATCAGCCATTTCTTTAAGATTTTGACGAATCTCATTTTCAATTGATGGCGAAATCAATCTTTTATAACTGTCGGCAATAGCCTTTTTTACTTCTATTGCAGCTTGGTTGTTTGATTTTGTAAATTTTTCTTCTAAAAAATTGATGCATTTGTCTTCTTCGGGTTCAATTTTAACCCTTAAAAAACCTTCATTCTCGGCTCTAAAAATAGCTAATATTCTATGTGAAGTTGATTTGGTAATGGGTTCACTAAAATCGAAATATGCACTATATTTTTCAGCTTCTTCTTTTTTAGTCTTCACCACATTACTGAAAATAGTGGCTTCATTTTGGAAAATATGTCTAATTCTTTTTCTTGAGTACTCATTCTCCGAAACCCATTCTGCAATTATGTCTCTTGCACCTTGCAGTGCCTCTTCTGTATCGTTTACGCCTTTTTCTTCGTCAATAAATCTTTCGGCGTAATCTTCTACACTGCCACTGTTTTGTGCCAAAATTATTTTTGCCAAAGGCTCAAGTCCCTTCTCTTTTGCCATTGTGGCTCTGGTTTTCCTTTTGGGCTTGTAGGGGAGATAAATATCTTCCAGCTCAAAAAGAGTTTGGGCATTTTCAATTTTTTCTTTCAGTTGTTCATCTAACTTGCCTTGTTCGTCGATGGTTTTCAAAACAAATTCTTTGCGAGTATCCAACTCTAGTAATTGTTTTTCTCTATCTCTAATTTTTTGGATTGAAACTTCGTCAAGCATTCCAGTCATCTCTTTTCTATATCTTGAGATAAAAGGAATTGTATTGCCAGAGTTAAGAAGGTTTAATGTATTAATAACCTGTTTCTCTTTGAGTTGCAACTCGCGGGCTATAATATTTGCATATATCATATTCTATTTTTTGCAAAAATAATATTATTGTTTCTTTTAAAAAATAGAGGGCTGAAATTTTACTAACAGCCCTCTGAAATTTATATTGTATTGCTATTATTTAGCTATGGTAAGTTTTTTCACAACAACTTTATCATCAAAAATAAAGTTTACAAAATATAGTCCATTGCTAATATTGCTAATATCTATTGTTGTACCACCAACACCCTCTTCGCTGTATATTTGTGAATGAACAAGTCTGCCGTTCATATCTAAAATGTTAATTTTAGTGTTTTTACGAGCTGCTTCTTCAAAGTTTATAAACACAATCTCTTGGGCAGGATTGGGGTATATATGTACTTCATTATTCAAGTCATTTTCATTTATATCGGTAGCACCTCCAATAAATAGATCATCCACGAAGAAGATGAAAGCATCGTCTGATACACAGTTTACACCAATATAAATATCTTGATTAACGTAGTTTGCTAATGAAAATTCTTTCAAAGTCCACGTTGTGGGAGCTTGTTGGTACGAAGCACCGGTTAGGAATGTGGTGAAATTTGAAGCTTGATTTCCAGTTGTGGATACACCAATTTTATATCTTTCTAAGCCATATTCATGTGTATATGAGCGTACCCAAACTTGGAATTTCCATGTGTTATTTAGAGGTCTAACCTTTGGTGAAATCAACCAATCGTTATTGGGAGGATTGGTAGCGGCGAAACTAGCACCTTGTTTTTGTCCACCATGGGGGTCGGCACCAGCTATAGCTGGACTTGTGGCGTTAGGGTTAAAACAGATAAACGACATAGGCTCGTTTACCCCAGGAAAACTAACACTTGTTCCATCGAGTGTTATTCCGTATGTTGGAGATTGGTCAACGTCAACTGTTGTCCATGGACTAAAATTGGTTGCAAAGTTAGCCGAAGATTCAAAGTCTAAAGTAAAGCTTGTACCAGCTTGTGTAACATTTATATATCCGTTTTTAGTCTCGGTATCGCTTGCATTGCTTGAGTTTTTAACTGTTAATGTAACATTGTATGTACCAGGAATGCTATAAACCACACTTGGGTTTTGCGCTGTTGAGCTAGCTGGATTACCACCTGGGAATGACCATGTTCTGGTGGTTATCGAACCAGTTCCAGCCGATGATTGGTCGGTGAATTGTACGCTAAGTGGGCTATTTCCAGATGTTGGATTTGCTGTAAATTGTGCCACAGGATTTCCAGAGCCACCACCAATACAGTTTAGTGCAGCTGCTACATCTATAATTCCAGAGCCAGAAGCTATTGTGTTGGAGCCACTTGCTAAGTTTTGGGATGTGGTTTTCAAGCAGTTGAATATTTGAGCAGGTGTTGCATTCATATTACGAGATTTCAATAAAGCCACAGCTCCAGCAGCAACAGGACATGACATTGATGTGCCTTGCATACCGTCATAGTATTTGCCATTAAATGTACTTGTTCCGGTAATTCTGAAATATTGTGATGTACAGAATGTAGTACTTAACATGTTTACATATGATGTAGATTCATTATAATACCCACCAGGAGCAGCAATATCAACCCAAGTGCCATATTGAGAGAAGCTAGAAAGTTTTTTGTTTCTATCTGTTGAAGCAACGGCTAAAACACTTGCGTAGGCAGCAGGATA
>LSQX01368526.1_pt2 | contig 10243 bp, 12 predicted proteins | sample 654561 | NCBI WGS metagenome assembly LSQX01 (sample SAMN04489861, study PRJNA283612) | anaerobic digester metagenome | isolation source: 4 biogas reactors fed with cattle manure at either 37C or 55C with and... | place: Denmark: Kongens Lyngby | collected 2014
CTTAAAGGACGTAACCCCCGCCTCTACCATCTGCTTGAGGTAAGGATAAAGGCACAGATCCTTGTGAGCCAGGTAGTATTTGTAGGGGCCCGGCTCGCTTCCCCCCCCGAGCAGTTGATATTGCCAGCGGCAAGGCTTGCGGCATAAGCCCCGATTGCCATGCTCACCGGTCATTATGCTGCTCATGTAGCACTGCCCGGTATGCGCCACACACAGATCACCTTGCACAAAATATTCAATTCCCATACCGGTCCCCGCTGCTATGGCGGCAGTCTCCACCATTGAAACGTTCTTGGATAGGATGGCCCGGGCAAAACCATTCTCCTCCAGCAGTCTCACCGCTTCCAGATTGGCAATGCCCATCTGTACGCTGGCATGCAGGGGGATGTCCAATTTCAATTCCTGGCACAGGGTAGCTATGCCCAGATCCTGAACGATCAAGGCATCGACCCCCACCTGCCGCAAGAAGAATAGATATTCAGTTATATCATCAATCTCATCGCTGTAATAAAGATTATTGAGGGTTACATACAGACGGCGCTGCCGGCCATGCGCGAGATCCACTGCTTGTTGCAGTTCGGCGTCGCTGAAATTGTAATCGGGGCGCAGGCCGCGCATGCTGAAGCGTTTGCCGCCCAGGTATACGGCGTCCGCACCGGCTTCGATCACACTGTACAGGACATCCATTTTACCGGCTGGAGCCAGCAATTCCAGTTCAGGCATCATCATGGTGTGCTCCTTAAAGGTTTCCTCTTAAAGAATAGAATATAAGAACCGGATAACTACGCTCTGCAGCAGAGATAGCACCAATACCACGACTATAGGTGAGAAATCTATCCCCCCGGCGGCTGGTATGAGTCTGCGAAAAGGTGTCATAATCGGCTCGGTCACGTCATAGACAAACCTTATCAGGGGCTGATAGGGATTATGACGCACAAAAGAGAGTATACAACGGATGATTACCAACCATACGAGAACCTCAAATACTATGTCTACCAACTGAATTATCGGGTTCAAACAGTTATCCTCCTAAAATATTAATCAGTGCCCAATTCCACGGCCCGCCTTTGGGCCTTTTCCACAGCGGCAAAAAAGGCTTCCCGCACTCCGCCCGCTTCCAATGCCCTCAGGCCGACAATGGTAGTCCCGCCCGGAGAAATGACCTGGGCCTTCAGGACCGCGGGGTGAACTCCGGATTGCTCCAGCATCTTGACGCTGCCTTTAACAGCCTGCAAAACCAATTGGCGGCTTATATCGCTGCTCAATCCCGTACTTAGAGCGGCATCCATAAAGGCCTCAATCAGCAGGAATACATAGGCGGGACCACTGCCCGAGACGGCAGTTACCGCATCCAGGTAGGACTCCTCGACGGTGATGGTCAATCCTACTTGCTCCAGCATTTCCCGTACCGATTGCAGGTCAGCCGGGCTGGCCCGGTGCCCGCCGGCCAGGGCCGCCATGCCTTCACCCACCAAACATGGAGTATTGGGCATTACCCGTACCACTCGCACTCCTTCCGGCAATTGTTCTTCGATGCTGGCAATCTTGATGCCGGCCGCAATCGACACCAGCAGTTTGTCTCCGTTCCACTGGTCGCGGGTGGCCTGCAGCACTTCCCTGACCTGGCCTGGTTTTACCCCCAGGATGATGATATCGGAACCGGCCACCACCACATCCGGCGAAACCGGCCGGGCCTGGAATTCGTCTACAAACAGACACACCCGGGTTTCATCCACATCGTACACATAGATGTCTCCGTATCTCGATGGATCTCCGCTTATCCCTTTCATAAGGGCATAGCCCATCTTACCGCATCCTATGATGCCCAGATTGACAGGCATTACTGCTTTCCCCCAAAGGGATCGGACTTAAAAAAGTCATTTTTACGCATCAGGTTTTTACTGTCCGATGTTATCTCCACCGATGAGGGGGCAAACAAAAATATATTCTGGCCTAATTGCTGACTATGCCCGTCCAGCGCATATACTGCCCCGCTGACAAAATCAATTATCTTTTGGGACAATTCCGGGGGAGTGTTTTCAAAATTCACTATGACCTGCTTGCGATTTTTCAGATGATCGACCAGGGCCTGTACCTCTTCAAACCGAGCCGGCTCGCATACCACTACCTTGGCGCCTTTGCCGGCAGTATGAAGAGCCACCACATTGGCAGTGGCCCGGTTGTCACGCTCCAATGGCACCGGGCGTGACTCGAATTCGTATTCTTCCTCCACCTCGGACTGTACGCCCAGCCATTTCCAAACGCTATCCATAACTCCCATGCGATTTTCCTCCTGTTCCTTATCGGTCTTTACCGCTGCTCAAACAGCGCGCTGCCGATACGTACAATATCAGCGCCTTCTTCGATGGCCACCTGGTAATCCTGGGACATCCCCATGGAAAGGCAGCCAAGTTGCACATATTCAGGTGAATTTGCCGCCATCCGGCTGCGCAAGCGTGCCAGTTCCCGGAACACCGGCCGGCTTGCTTCCGGGTCGGGATCCTCTTGGGCTATTGTCATCAAGCCCATGATTTGCAACGCTGGCAACTGATCGGCGGACTGCAGAAATGCGGGGACCTCCCCTGGATCCAATCCGGTTTTGCTGCCTTCCCCGGTGATGTTGACCTGGACCAAAGCCGGAATCCTAATGCCCATCCTTATGGCCCGTTTATTTATCTCCTCGGCCAGCGTCCAGCGATCCAAGGAGTGAATCAGGCAAGTTCTTCCAACCACATCCTTCACCTTGTTGGTCTGGAGCCTGCCGATAAAATGCCAGCGGGCCTCGGGAAGGTGACTGCTCTTGCGGATAAGCTCCTGTACCCGGTTTTCCCCGAAATCGGTCACACCCATGTCATAAGCCGCCATAACCGCATCCGGTCCCACTGTCTTGCTGACCGCCACCAGGATTATATCCTTTTCAGTGCGTCCGCTATGGCGAGCCGCTCGCCCGATATTTTGTCGGATCTGGTTTAACCGTTGTCTTATGTCTTCCATGTTTATGCTCGTCATCCTATATTCTAGCAGTAGGATTGGTGACTATAAAGTCATTTTTGTCCAACCCATCAACCAGTACTATGTCATCCTTCTGCTTGATTATCTCCACTGGTTTGAATTCGGTGAATTTACCCACGGCACAGTAGACGCCTTGTTTACCGTCTCTTGCCACTATGGCTTGAGCCGACACCAGAAAACCGGTGCGGCTGTCCAAGACCGCGTCTACCTTTATAAAGCGTTTGTTGATGCTTTTTTCACAAAAGCTATCCAATTGGACCATCATCATCAAATCACCTGATTCCTTCTGTAACTCGACTACCCTGCCCCGGCCCCAGTCCTCGCCTTCACCCACTATGGCCAATTTCTGGCCCGGTTGAATCTCAATCTCGGAAGCATCGGCAGACATTTTCAACAGCAGTCTGGTAGGCATTAGCCCGTCCACGATCTTGTATATGGGTTGTCCGATCTGCACCGGCTTCTCCAAAAAGGTGGGAGTGGGCTTGTACTGGAACACTTCAGAAGTGACCCCGGCCAGATCCAGGTTGGCGAACACTTCCTCCAAACCGTCGGTAGTGCGGACGAAAACACCCGCCTCGGCAGCCCGTACGATGCTTTTTCCCTCATTGGTAATGAAATATCCCAACAGGGTACCCTTCCCAACCTTTTCTTTATCTTTGGCCATATTTTCAAAACGCCCCGCCTCCCGGGCCAAGAAAATTTCTTCATGATTCAATACCGCGGCTTGGGCTGTCAGTCGTTCTTCCATGGTGCCATACTCTACCATCTGGATCTGCCGGTTCATTTTGCCAAAGACGATCAGGGCCTGTGAACCTACACGGTATAAGATTCCCAGGGCAATCGCCACGGCCAACAAGACCAATGCTAGCTTGATGACGCTATTCATCCTGTTTTTGTATTGCAACCTGTGCATCCTGCTGGACAAGGTCCCCTACCCCCGGTCTGTTATCGCCTCTTAATACTGCAGGCCAAGTACCGCTGCCATCCGCCCGGTCAGGCCTTTTTCCCGGCGGTAAGAAAAAAACAAATCCGGCTGGCATACCGTGCACAAGGAACAGATGGATATATTCCGGGACATGACTCCCGCCGCCTGTAATATCCTGGCATTGGTTTCCTGCAGATCCCATGTATAGCGGTCCTGCCTGTCCCTGTTAATTATATCATGCCAACCCGTAAATTCAGCATTTACCCGAGCCGCCAAATCCGGGTTTATTTCGAAACATGGGGCTCCGATCCCCGGTCCGATGAAAGCCCACACCGATTCAGGGCGGGTTCCGAATTGCCGGTTCATCATATCGATGGTATGGCGGCCGATCCTGCCCATGGTTCCCTTCCAGCCACAATGGGCGCTGGCCACCACCCTTTGAAGGGGGTCGAAAAGGTAGAGCGGAACGCAATCGGCGTAGAAACTGAGCAAAAATATTCCCGGTTGAACCGTTACCAGAGCATCGCACCCCGGTATCTCGTCCCCCAGACGAAATGCCCCTCGACCCCGGTCAGCCTCCCCGACCACGGCCACTTGGTTGCCGTGCACCTGTTGGCAGCATACCACTGCGTCCAGATTAAAATCGAAAACCGCAGCCAGGCGGCGGCGATTTTCCAGGACCAATTCATCCTGATCCTCCACATGGAGTCCCATGTTTAGCGATTCATGGATCCCCTGGCTCACTCCGCCCAAGCGGGTCGAGAAGGCCAAGGCTACTCCTTCGGCTTCCCAGCCGGGCAAAGTTATATATTTGATCGTCCCGGTATCCCGTATGATCCACGGCTGCATTTGTCCTTGCCCCCGATATTTATTAAAATGTGTTCAGGAGGTGTTTCCAATGAAATGTCCCCGCTGTGAGCAGAACCCCGATGAGCAGTGGCCGTGCCCTAATTGCGGCTTCGATATCTCTCAGTCGCCGTGGGTCGTTATCGCCACCGTCAATCCGCCCGAGGATGCATTGCTGGAAAGTTTGATAAAGTCCTTCGGCATACCGGTAAAGCTTATAAAATCCTTGGGATCGGTATTTGGTCTGACGGTAGGCCCATTAGGTGAAGTCAAGGTAGCGGTTCCGGAAGCTTGTGCCGAGCAGACCCAGGAGCTTCTGCAAGCGGAAATGGAACAGGGAGAGCCTTTATAAATGGCTCAGGCACCCCTGGGAGTTATTGGCCTTTGAGCTGATCAATGGCGCTGATAAAGCTATTCAGATCAGTGAATTGCCGATAAACTGAGGCAAATCGGACGTAGGCCACCTCGTCCAGAGCCCGCAGCCTGTCCATCACCATCTCGCCGATGACCATGGTGCTCACTTCACGGTCATGGGAATCCCTCAATTCAGCCTCGATGGAATCCACCGTGGCCTCGATGGTTTCCGAACTTACCGGCCGCTTTTCACAGGCGCGCAGAATCCCCATGAGGATTTTATCGCGATTGAACTGCTGGCGGCTGCCATCCTTCTTGACCACCCGGAACGGCCTCTCCTCGACTTTCTCATGAGTGGTGAAACGTTTGTGGCAGGCGATGCACTCGCGCCGCCGACGTATGACCGCTCCATCCTCACTGGATCGGCTTTCGATTACCTTGCTTTCCGTGGTCCGGCAAAAAGGACACAGCATTGACTTCACCTCAATGTGCCCGCTTATAGGGTAGATATACACCTATTGCTGTCCAATCAACATTATGACTAATAATAATCTGATAATCAACCGCCGCCAACCATTATCGCCTAGAAATTATCATCGTCGTCGATGAATCTTCCCCGGTGTTTTTTGTCCACCTCCGAGAAGGTAGGTATTTCCACCAGGATGACGTCATGGCCGATCCGCACTATCTTATCCCAGGGGACTATCAACTCTTCGCGGCGGGCAAACACGCTCCACCCCTTGCCCGATCCCGGTAACACCAGGGCCAGTACCCGGCCCCGCTCGGCATCCAATTCTATATCTATAATGCTGCCCAGTTTTTTCCCATCCAGGACGTTTATCACTTCCCGGGTGCGAAGATCAGACAACTTGACCATGTTATCACTCCTGTTCAGAATATATTATTAATATATGAATTGCGGTTAGGAAAATTGACTGCGTCGACTAGCGTTATTTTTCGCTGCCTTTGATGAAGGCATCCGCGCCCCCGGAAAAATTGACGTAGGTGTGGGGGACTTCCCCGACTATCACGGTATCGGCGATGGGTATAGTTGTTGTGACCGGCAGTTCTTCGCTGGCCAGGGGGACGGCGATCTTGATCCGGGTGTTGATCTTAAATGATATGATATGGCGGGTCTGGTTTATGCCCGCTTGTTCAAAACGGTTATCGACTTCTACATGGACCTGCTGAACTGGGAGGACGCGAACGCTGACACTGGGTCCCCGGCCTATCAACATTATGTTGCCGGTCACCTGTCCCAAGGGGATATTGATGGCTTTGGCCTGCAAAGACGTGTTGCTCTTGATGACCTCGTTGACGGTGCGGGCCATCAACTGGTTAATAACCACCGTGTTGGCCTGCAGCATAACCACCCGTTGGTTGGAATCAGTCTGGATGGATACCAGGTCCTGGTAATTGGTGCCGGATACAATGTTGTTGTTGATGGATTCATTTATTACTTCCACCGCCCGCAATTGGGCCTGAGTTCTGGCGATCTCCAATATGCTGGCCTTCACCTGCAAGTCCACCAACACTGTAATGACTACAAGGAAAATGATGAGAACGGCAGCAAGTACGGATATCCACTTCCTGGCCAATGGCTAAACCCCCAAAATATCAGATATTTCGCCTTACAATCTAAATATATGAAAAGTGTCTGCATTTGGTGCCTGTTTTCCATAAATGGATTTGGCGTTCCTTGAAATAAAGCTGTATTTGCCTGAAACAGCCGACTTGTGACAAGAAATGGTTTGGGCTAATATATTAGCGAAGGAGTGGTTTGAGTTTGGAAAAGGTTAGGGTAAGATTTGCGCCCAGTCCCACCGGTGCCCTGCATATCGGAGGCGCCCGTACTGCCCTTTTCAACTGGCTTTTTGCCCACAACCGGCAAGGGGTGCTGGTCTTACGTCTTGAGGATACCGATCTTATGCGCTCTACCGCCGACGCGGCGGAGGGGATAGTGGATGGCTTGCAATGGTTGGGCTTGGATTGGGATGAAGGTCCGGGGGTTGGCGGGGAATACGGTCCCTACCGGCAGAGTGAGCGTTTGGCTATTTACCGCCAGTATATTGAGGAATTGCTGGCTCAGGACAAGGCTTATCATTGCTTTTGCGGGCAGGATGAACTTAAAGCCCAACGGGACAAGGCCCAGGAGGAAAAGCGCAACTACCGGTATGAAGGCCAGTGCAGTCACATGGCGGCTGCCGAGGCCAATGCCCGGATGGCGGCAGGGGAACGGCCAGTGGTGCGTTTGAGGGTGGACCGCACCGGCCAGACTGTGGTAAAGGACCTGATTCGTGGAACAGTTCAATTCGATAATCAGCTGATGGACGATTTCATTATCGCCAAATCGGATGGATGGCCGACCTATAATTTCGCGGTGGTAGTCGACGATCATACCATGGCCATCAGTCATGTGCTGAGGGCTGAAGAACACCTGTCCAATACCCCCAAGCAGATCAAGGTTTATGACGCCTTGGGCTGGGCTCTGCCTTATTTTGCCCATCTGTCGATGATCCTGGCTCCAGACCGCAGCAAACTTTCCAAACGCCACGGGGCTACCTCGGTACAGGAGTTCCGCGATCAAGGTTACCTGCCCGAAGCCCTGGTCAATTACCTGGTCCTGCTGGGTTGGTCGCCGGGTGACGACATCGACATCTATCCCCGCGACAAGATGATAAAAAACTTCGCTCTGGAGACCGTCTCCCGTTCGGCAGCCATCTACGATTTGGGCAAGTTGACCTGGATGAATGGCGTATACCTGGCTGCGGCCGACCTGGACCGGATCGTGGATATGGTGACACCGGAAGCGACTCAAAAAGGATGGTTGCGGGATGACAATCGCGGTTATTTCCAGCAGGTGGTGGAACTGGTACAAAGCCGGGCCAAGACGACCAGGGAAATCCTGCCCCTGGTCAGCTATTTTTTTTCGGCGCCAGAGACCTATGACCCGAAGGGCACCCAGAAATACTTGCGCCCTGCCGGGAGTGCCGTCTATATTCGGGCGGTACTGGAGGTGGTGGAGTCGGTGCCAGAGTTTATAGCCGCCGCCCTGGAGGAAGGGATGCGGGGTAAGGCAGCCCAAATGGAGATCAAAGCCTCGGCCCTGATACATCCAACCAGGTTGGCTTTGACTGGTGTGACCAATACCCCGGGGCTTTTCGAGGTCATGGAACTGCTAGGCCGGGATGCTTGTCAAGCCAGGCTGGAGCGGGCGCTAAAATACGTGGGAGAACTGGCGGCAGAATAAAATCAGCAATGTTTTGACAATATCACAGCGCCTGTATTATAATAACTTTTGCGCGAGCGTTTTGCGCGCTTGCAGCCGGATGGTGTAGTGGTAGCACGACTGACTCTGGATCAGTTCGCCAGGGTTCGAATCCTTGTCCGGCTGCCATTCGGCCCTATCGTCTAGCGGTCAGGACGCCGCCCTCTCAAGGCGGAAACGGGGGTTCGATTCCCCCTAGGGCTACCAGTATAGACTACCTATTTCCTGTTTACTTGGGAGATAGGTTTTTTGTTTTTCGACTATGCTGGTTATGTACCAATATGTATCCTAATAGAGCATCAGACTCCCTAGTTCTATCATTGATGGCCATAAAAAACCCGCCTCTGTAAGGCGGGTTTTTTATGGCCATTGGTTGGTTTACCAGCATTCCGGGAAAGCGGTCTGGTTGTAGAGATCCTCCAATTTAGCTTTATGTCCGGCTTCCATCCGGGCGAGGCTCATGAACACGCTCTTGTGCTCAGGGTCGGTGGCGGCATTAGCCAGACCAGTGTACATCTTCACGCCCTGTTCTTCTTTCTTCATGGCTAGGGCGATGGCGTCAGCCGGCTTCATGTCCATCGAACACTTAGGCATTTCCACGGTCTCCGAGACACCATAGTCAGTTACGGCCGGGAATGAGAAGTTCTGCAGTTCCTTATCCCTGATCTTCTCCAGGGCTACCTTGTGCCCCGCTTCCTCCTCTGCCAGTTCCCTAAAGATTCTTTTCATGGTGGCGCTAGCCGTAGCCTCCGCTACCTGAGTATAAAATTCGAAGGCCTCGATCTCGTCGGCAATGGCCATATCCATAATGCGTTCAAATTCCTTTGGATCCATGTTTTATACCCCCTTTTTGATAAACTTTCAAGTAGGTTGGCATCACTGAGAATTTTGGCTTTGAACCGGAATAAGGACTAGGGGCATTGCCATTCCATGTCGACTTTAACAGTCCCCAACGGCGGCAATGCCCCGATCAGTGTTTCATTTGCGACAATGCAACGATTGCTTAAGCGGCTACACTCTAGTCCTTGGCCTTACGCCGTTTTTCTCAGGTAAACGAACCAGTAGTACATTCCTACGAAGACTGCTCCGCCCACAATGTTACCCAGGGTGACCGGGATTAGGTTGTTTATCATGGTGGTACCATAATTAAACAGCGCTAAAACCGCCTCCGGGCTGGTCTTCAAAGCGGCCGCGGCTGCTTCCGGAGCTCCCTGGGCGATGGTCACGCCCATCGGGATGAAGAACATGTTGGCAACGCTATGCTCGAAGCCGCTGGATACGAAAGCCATGATCGGGAAGAAGATGGCGAAGATCTTGCCCACAATGTCTTTGGCAGCGAAGGCCATCCATACCGCCAGACAAACCAGCCAGTTACACAAGATGCCCCGCAAGAAAGCCTGCCCCCAGGTCAGGCTCAGTTTACCCTTGGCGATCGCCAAAGCCTTTAAACCGTGGGCACTGACAGCTATCGCTCCGCCGGCCGCAGCATCGGGGCCTCCCCAGTAGCCGCCGTAATAAACGATATAAACCAACAGCAGGGAACCTACAAAGTTGGAAATCCACACTACCGTCCAGTTGTAGAGCAATCCGCCCCAACTGGCCTGGCCGTTCATGACCGAGGCCATACAGGCCATGTTGTTGCCGGTGAACAGTTCCGCACCGGCGATGACTACCAGCATCAGACCTACAGAGAACACGGCGCCGAACAGGAACTGGCCCCCGGATGTTCCCGAGGCTTCCATGGAGCCGATCTTGGTGGCCAGGTTGGCCCCGAAACCGATATACACACCGGCCAAAATCCCTAACAGGAACAGCTTGCCAAACGCCATTTCGGCTTT
>LSQX01200242.1_pt2 | contig 10242 bp, 9 predicted proteins | sample 654561 | NCBI WGS metagenome assembly LSQX01 (sample SAMN04489861, study PRJNA283612) | anaerobic digester metagenome | isolation source: 4 biogas reactors fed with cattle manure at either 37C or 55C with and... | place: Denmark: Kongens Lyngby | collected 2014
TGAGCCTGAGACGGATACCCAGCAGGAACCTAAGCAGGAGCTAGTACCGCCGGCCACTGAAAATCCTAAGACCAAATCAGGATTGAGTGTCAATGACATATATGATAGCATTTTAGCTGAAGCCAAAGTCACAGACCCTGCAGAAATAACAAAACTGGACCTATATAATAAAAAGCTCGACTTGCTTGACGGGATAGAGAGGTTTCCTAATTTAACTAATCTCACTATTACAGCAAATAAAATAAGTGATATAACACTGCTGAAGGATCTGAAGAAGCTCAACACCCTTTTGCTTGGTAACAATAAAGTGAAGGATATAAGTGTTCTAGGCGAGCTTACTGAATTAGAGGCGATTTATATGCATAATAACCAGATAGAGTCTCTGATCCCCCTTGGGAAATTGCAGAAGCTCAATGTAGTTACACTAGAGGGAAACAATATAAGTAGCCTGGAAGGTTTGGAAGAGGCCTATGGCTTAACGCGACTTTACCTGGCGAGAAATAAAATCACTGACATTGGTCCAATCAAGGGACTGACAGGACTTGAAACACTTTATCTGTCAGGAAACAACATCAGTGATATATCTGCATTAAAGGAGCTTACAAAAATTGAGAGTCTTACCCTGAGTGATAATAAAATTGAGGACATTACTCCAATGGAAGGTTTGATTTCTCTTAGAAATGTTGATTTGAAAAACAATGTGATAAAGGATATTTCACCACTAGTTACAATGTGTGAAAATGGCGGTTTGAGCGGTTCCAAGTATAAGGGCGTGGATTATGACGTGGACTTGAGTGGCAACAAGCTGGGTCAGGCCGCACAGGAGCAAATTAAGGTGCTACAAGATACGTACAATGTACGCGTATCTTTTTAACTTCGCAGTTTTGTGGGATGGTACCGCTAAAACAATTACAATTGATACTTCAAAGCGTGGATAAAATATATAAGTAAGGTAGTGAATCGAAACTAAAACGATTACAATTGATACTTCAAAGCGGTATAGTGAGTTGTAGACCGTTGCTGTGATTATGCAGCAGAGTAAAAGATGTAAGAAAAGGGTGATTTGTCATAAATGAATCTAGAATAGCTTTTTCGTTAATTATGGTAATGCTTCTGTCAATGATGGTCGGTTGCACAAAGACAACAGCCGAGCAGTCATTTGGGGCAGGCTGTACAGCCTACTTGGAGAATTTACCCAAGGAGTATGAGCTACTACCTGAGGGAATACGTGATAAAGTTGAGATTACTGTATCATTGCGGAATGTTTCTTCAAATAAAAGATATTCCAACAAGTTGAATTATGCCAATGGCTTCCGGCAGTCCATAGATTTACTTCCTGGGACCTATGATGTCAGTAATGTACATATTTCAGAAAAAAGCCTTGCTATGCTTGATGTCGAGGTTAAGCTTGAATCTATAAAGGTCGATAAGGATAGCCAGTTTGAGCTTCCAGTCTACGTTAAGAGCCCTACTGATTTTATCGCCGCAATTGAAAATAATAAGCCAAAGGCTGAAATTCTTAAAGAGGATGTATATTCTAGAAAGGTACAGCTCAACGGTGAAATCATTGATATAAATAATATTAGGAATACAGTCAAATTTGATGAGCCGCCTACCAATAAAAACCTAGCACCTGCCGAAACCTTTCTAATTCCTTCTTCAAACAACGAGGGAGTTTCTTTAATTGTACAAAATCAGACAAATACCTATGCACCTGTTAGTAAAGCTACATTTGTAGGTGTTCAATTTTATGGCAGCAATGTTGTTTTTCCAAAGGGAATCACCTTGGGGACAGGGCTAGACGCCATATGTCATGCTCAGGACGGTATTCTGGGAACCCCAGATTATTTTCTGGGCACGCCCTTGATAGGTCTGGGATATGATAACACAACTGTGGTTTATTTGGATAAGGAATCGGGAGACCGTATAAGTCTAAATATCAAGCCTAGTCATTCATTTGCAAGTTTTATCACATATGAATTCAATAAATATGAGTAAAAGGAGCTAAATAATGTCAGCTGTTTTAAAGGTGTTTAAAATAAATATTTTGGCCTTGATTGCATTACCGTTACTGTTGTTATCTATTGCAGTAAAGCTAGTTCTAAAAGCCCTTGAAAAGGCTTTGGTTTTTGTGGGAGTCGGAGCTGCCATATTGGGACTGGGAATACTAAGCCTTATCGTTAAAAACCCAGGTGGGTTATTAGAGGGCGTAGGAACAATGTTAGCAATCCTGATTCTTTTTGGTGGAATTATTATTATCATAGTCATGGTGGTGCTTTTATTTGGAACAATTGCTGCCCAACTTTTTGCGGTTATTATGACTATCATAAACGGAATTTTTAACTTTATATATGATAAAAGCCATGATGGTTATTGCGCTTTGTTTGATATATGTAAAAGTGATTATGATGAGCTGCACAATGGGACTGGGGGTAAGGGTTTAAGGTGGTTTTGTGTTATTTGGAACCTGCTGAGATTGTTCAACTTCATAATCATTAAGCTTTTTACTTTTTCTCTGTACATCTCTATTGCAGCAAGCGTAGGCTTGGTTGCCTACTGTGCATATTATTTTCATAATATTATAATGAAAACCTTTGGGATAAGTATATTTGCTTATCTAAAGCTATATCCTCCAATAGAATCCGTGTTTACAGTGCTGTATTTTGCAGTTTTATTGTTAGGAACTGCTACTGTTATTATTTCACTTGGAATTGAATGGCGAGAATGGGGATTGCTTTTAGAGATATCTACGGGGGACTATCAAGGCTTTGGAGATATACAGCCAATAGAGATGGACTCTGCTATTCCAAGCGCATTCGAGGATGGAAAGAACGCACAACGCTGTCAACAGTACATGGATATTCTTTCGGAAATGTCCAATGAATTTGATGAGCTTAAGCAACAGTTGGAAATAGCAATGAGCATTAAGCATGACTCAGCCCTTAGTTATAAGTTTAGCGAATATGTAAGTCTTATGAATATGATATCAAAACAAATGTCATCTTTTAAGTCTGAAATTGATTTCGATACTTTTGAAAGGCAGTTTATACCGTTAATCGAGAAGGCACACCGTTTGTCTAAGGATATTACAAAGGATACGCTGAAAATTATCAATAAAAATGTGCACTCTTCCTCTGATGGTGCAGGTAGGACTATGGACTTTTTTCAGGGTTGTTCAACCGGGGAGGATTTAAAAAGAAGATATAAGGCTTTATGCAAGGCTTACCACCCAGATGTGGGAGGTCATGAAGAGACCTTCAAAATTTTGCAGAATCAGTATGAAGATAAAATTAGGACTGTGAAGTAAGATTTCATCTATGTCTTCAGAAGACTCTGACCTCTATAGGTCGGCCATGAATGAAGACGAATTAATTAACTTCCTTAGTCAGGTGGAGTTNNCCCTGAGCGAAGCGAATTGACTTATGTCTAGTATTTAATCAGATGTCTTGTTTCTCTGGGTACTGAAATTAATTGCAGATAAATTAACAATGTGGTAATATGAAATTTATTACAGTGTCGATTTTCAATAAAAAGCACATAGAGTGTTTGGGGGGGCGCAAAAAATGTTTAGTGAGTTACAAAAGGCTGCAATGAGAAAGATTAAAGCAAGGATAATAATTTTGGGCACAATACTAGTTGTGCTGTTAGCTTTATTCGGCCCAGGCTTTATACAATTAATTCAAGGACCAAGGGACATGTATGATTTATCTGTAGATGAATTAAAGGGAGCTTATGTTGAAGGAGAAATTGCAGCTATAGTGGATTTATTTGCCGAATACACTGAAACATCAGATTCAGGTAGGGAAACCACTGTAACTGAGTATTACATAGTTCCTGTCGGTGATGCTGAGTTTTTCGGTGTAGGAATGAAGCAAAGTGATTTTAGCAAGGCGGATAAAATCTGCAATGATACCTTTGAATATTTGATGGGTGAAAGAGACGAGCTTACAGATTATATGTATATCAAGGGCACAGTTAAAAGTATGGGTGAAGAGCTTGACCGGTACTTCTATGAGTGGTTTGAAGAAACTGGCTTTGTTGAGTATTCGTCGCAGGCAGAGCTCGAACAGATTGCCCTTCCCCTTGTAGTTGAGCCCTACTATATAGGCCTTTTTAAGGAAGGCTATGTATATACTGCATTGGCAGTAACCGTTGCTTTAATTGTATTAATTGTGATTAATATTGTATTGGGAGCAACAGAAGCAAGTACTTCAAAGATAAGAAAGTTTATTGAAGAAAGGGGTAGTACAGACAGCCTTGAAATGGTGGAAGAGGACTACCAGAATGCTGTATCTGTTGAGGCGATAAAGATTGGCAAGCACTATACCTTCTACTTCAAGGGAGCCAAAGCACAGATATTGAAAAATGATGAAGGCCTATGGGCATTCAAGAGACGGACTACCCATAAAACAAATGGTATAAAAACAGGTACAACATACGAATTAATATTTTATACTAGAGACAAGTTTTTACATAGCAATTCTATGAGACGTGAAGAAAGCGTTGATACTGCATTAGCCTATTACACCCAAAATAATCCGCAGATAATAGTGGGTTATAGTGACGATTTACAGAGATGCTTCAATAGGGATTTCAATGCTTTATTAGAAATGAGTATTCGGCAGGAACAGGCTAGGGCGGCTAGGACGGCAACCGCTGCCACTGATCAGCAGAGCCAGCAAGCTCCGGGAACTAGAGGAGGCCAGGAAGCTCAGCAGAGCCAGCAAGAGCTTGGAGACTTGGGAGACACGGCAGGGGTAGTGGAGACGGCTTACGATGGCCCTGTTGCAAGAGTTATATTGCATAGTGTCGGTGAAAAACCAATCTTTGTTATTAAGGCAGTACGGGAAATCCTGGGATGTGGGTTGAAAGAGGCAAAGGATATAATTGATAATGTGCCTTCTATTGTAGTGGAAAATGTTCCTCTTAATGATGCTCTGGCTATCAAATCAGAACTTGAGGGTCTAGGCGCAACAGTTGAAGTTGAGCAGGCAATTTAGGAAAACTGAGTGGATTAGATAATTGTTTATATGTGATAAGCAAGGGGTAACTATACTGTAAAATCTTGAGAGGTGTTTAGTATGAGTAAAGAAAAAATTTTCAGTGAGAACCCCACTGGCTTTGAGCTTAATGAGGATGATGTACTCAAAGCTAAGGAGACATATTCTATTCCAAATGAAGAAGCCTGCTCTGCGGAGTTTTCTGAAGGCTGTATAAAAAATGGGGATCAGCAAGAGTAAGGCTGATTCCCATTTGGTATGTCAATTATAATCTCACCTAGTTTTTAAGTAAAACGGTTGCGAAAGCCCTGTTAAAGTATCTGATATTCCAGTTTTGGGTTAGAAACTTGGGCGGCGCTGTGAATGGTCTTTGCAACATCAAGTATTGCAGTTTTTGCATACCCTTTGCAATTGAGCCTGAATATAGTTGCTCCCGGCCTGCCACCCAAATTTGCAACCGATATGGAATGTGATTGGTGGCCGCTAATATATTCAAAGCATACCCCATCTGTGTATCTCTCTACCTCCTGGTTTTCCCTTAGAATACGCGAGTTGCTTTTATCTGATGTATTCCACATACGTAGTATATCTCTGTACCATATTGAGGCGCTTTCCCAGCGATCATCGTTGCTGAAGTGGGAGCGCTGCATAATTACTACACAATCACTGTACACTTCAATATAGCCGCCGCTGTAGTCTTTTCTATTAATTGCTAGAAATATGAAAAGACTAATACCTGCAAATATAAATAATCCAATGGCAATTAAGTTTACTAATGATAGGACAATCTTAAATAAACCCTCGGCATTAGGGAAAAGTGATGTAAGGTATGACACCAGTGCGCTGGTGAGAACTGTAATTATAAACCCAATACTAAGCTTTATTAATCTTTTTTTAGTTAGCACAACATTATTTGCTTCTTGGGGAGATATGCCCACTGCTTCCAGCCGAATGAGTGGTGGATTGTGATTCGGATTCATTGGTATTAAACCCCTTCTTTGCTATTGTTTTCTTTACTTCTCTTTATAACATATAATAGCAATGATAGCAATATAGCACCAAGAAGTATTGCCCCAAATAGGTAGCATGCAGTTACAAAGAGGGTGTTATACCTCTCAAAGACAAGTATCGCCTGATATGCATCCTGAACTGATTTTTCAACCAGCTTGGCGTATTCTGTCGTATTGATAGCCTTGGAAGCTGTTTGTCGCTTATAGAGCAAATAGGCAAGAACCTCTAGACCAAGAGCTGAGATAATTACGAGAATGTTCCGCACTACAGTTAATATAGCCCTAGGTCGTCCATGGGGTGCTTGCTTGGCGTATGAACGAGAGAGTAGGAGTATACAAGCCACTATTCCAATGCTTAGAATGAACGCTATAATAAGGGGCAGGTAACGCATAAAAAAGGTCTTGTCTATGTCAGTGGTTGTTCCAGCGGAGGAGTCACCCATTCTTATGTTTATTTTCTGCATTGATGAATTGCCAGCAGTGTCAGTGGCCGTTATGGTAAATTCATTATTTCCCTTAGATAATGCTAGCTTGTGTAAAAATGTACCGTCCTCCTTGAGGGTAACGGCTTGTTGATTTACTGTTAGAACACAGCCCGGCTCTGTTTCGCCAGCTAGAGTGTAGCTTGGTTCGGTGGTAGTGATTGTTGTTTTATTCTCATATAGTAGCAGTATTGGTGCTATCCTGTCTGAGTAGATATCTCGTCTGACAATAAATCGTACATTTGATTCTGGACTATAGGAAATGCTGACGTCATTCGTAAAATCACTAAGAGTGACTGAAAACTGGCCGCTTCCGGACAGCTGAACATCATCGGTGGCGCCATTTACCGTAACTACAGCCTTTATGTTTTTGTCAGTATTATACTCAATTACAGCCTGTGAGGAGTTGGTTTGTGATGGAGTAACAAAGGCTACAGTAATCCCATTGTCTAGCCGGATATCCTTCCGTAGCAATTGGGAGGTAACGCCTCTGAGCCTATATGATAATTCTACCCGGAGATACTCCACAGAGGGATCAATGATTATTGATGTACTTGTGATACCTGGTTCAAATGTATTGGAGAACATGGGCTCATTAAGGTCGTTAGGGGTATAGACTGCTGCTATATATTCATCGCAGCGTACAGAGTATTCAGTCCAATCAATTAACAGAGATTCTTCCGATAAATCGATTTCTACAAAAAAGTCACTTATTTTTTCGGGAGCATTGTTGTTTGTATAGGAAAATGTCTCGCTGGTGATTGCTGTGTCAAACACCTCTATACCCGATGAATCCAGATAAACCTCCAGCATTAGGCGGTAGCTGTCATAGCTTGATAGGGAAGAAAGGTTTATTTGCTCAGTAACAAGGCTGCCTGCTATAGCAGAGCCTTTTTTAAGCTCTTTTTGGCCGCTGGCAAGGGAGTCTTTGTCTGTGGTGACTGCATATACAATGTACTGGTATACAGAGTTATTTGTGAAGGATACTTCAAACTCCACATCTGCAGTATTTTCGGAGGTGTTTGTGCTTAGTATTTTGAAGCTTTCTATACTGATGCTATCTGCGTAAGGAGCATAGTTAACTTCAAGCTCCTTGTTCGTAAGCTTGTCGTATTCAATATACCAGTCGCCGCGGACAGCATTGGGTATCAGATAGTTAATGGCTCCTTGGGCATGTATTACTTTCATTTTGTCCTCTGTGACAGCGCCTTCCTTGAGCTTCTCACCAGAGGGAGATATAAATTCAATAAGAGGTATTTCACTGTCGTAGATTACTGTGATTGACATATTCCTAGCTTCACTGAGGGTGAATAGGAGTGTGGATTCTGTTGCTGCAATTACAGAAATAGAGTTAGACAGTATTATTATGGAGCTTATTATTATAAGAATTAATCGTTTTATTGTACCATGGTGTTTTAGTGTTGTTAGCATAAAGCATTCCTCCTGATTTTACATATACAGCCTAGCATACACGAGCTAATATGTGCGGCCTTACATGGCTTTTATTTGAAGTTTCTAAAGCTTTTTACTTCCCGCATCCAATCCGCCTTCCTTGGACCAGGCAACAAAGATTTCCTTGGATCCCTTTTTGTCTGAGTAAGTTCTGGCCTTTACAGCAAAAACCACTTCGTTTTTGTGATTCTTGTACATTCCTAAGAAGGTTGATCCTTGGGCGTAGAGGCCTTTATCAAATATCCACCATCTTACTTCCACATCGCAGTTCCCTGTAACTGTGGTACCGATTACCCTATCGGTAACTGCCAGATCTACTGTCCCCGATAGGTCTATGTCACAATTTTTGGAGTTCCACATGATTCCTAGAGTAAGCGCAGCATGAAGGCCTGTTACGTCTTCGCTGTCCATGTTAAGCAATTGATTAGAGTAGCTGAAATTACCTGCTTCTATTAAAGCCTTTGCTAGTGTTATTTCTTCAAACAGCTTTACATCTGTTGATACACTGATGTATTTCTGTCCCAGGCTAAAAGCTAGCTTGGCATCCTCCAGCTTGATTACGCTGACGTCTCCAATCCACTTTTCCAGCTTTGGAAGTACTGCGCTAATCTTTGCTGCACTGACCGACATACTACCTTCGAATTTCCAGTTTAGTATGTTGGTGTTAGTGTTTATGTCTGTTAGACCAATCATAAAATCGCTGTAGGTCACCGGAATGCCGCTTACAGTGGTATTGATATTTATATCTGCGTATAGGCGGACTTCTTTTGGTACAAGGTTGCCATCCCATTTAAGAGAAATACCAACTCCATCTCCGTCTATAAATGCGATTCTAGCTATGTATTTTATGTAGTACTCATTTTTGACTGTGTTGAGTTTTAGCTCAAAGCTACCAGGACTGTAGTATATAGGCATTGCTCCTAAATTTATCGGCGAATATGTTTTGTTGTCGGTTTTAGATTTATACTCAAGATTTATGCCGACATTTTTTGATGTTAATAGGCATTGTATATCTAAGTCAAAAGAAAATACCTTTGTTAAACCGCTTGATTTTAAGAGCTTCTTCTGGAAAGGGAAATCGGTTGTGAATGCAGAAGCATCAATGACAATGCGGTCTGGATATAGCTCCAACCCCGGAGTTGCAAGTGTCATTACATTAGAAATGTATAAAGCGGGGAGAACTGCTGTATCTACCTTATAATCCTTACTTGAAGGGCTGTGAGTAGTATCATTGTACAGAATCATTGTGCCAAGTGATGGTAGGTCAATGGTACGGTTGTTTTTTGCAAGATAGGATGCAAGTCCTTCACTTGTACCGGTGTAATACTGGATATATGATCCGTAGCTATCAGTAAGCTTGATTTTCGCATCCTCAAGGTTGCCCGTCAAAACAACCTCATCCTTGAAGCCCAGCCATCCATTCATATTGACATAGCCTGATAAGGTGGTTGTATTTTTGTCAACTACCTTATTGTATGATGTAAATACATATGGGCCAAACGACGTTGTTTTTTCACTTCCTTGGGTTACTATAGTTAGTCCGTTATCCAAAATAGCCTTTTTGCCATTTATTGTTACATGGACATCGTATGTTCCACAGGCAACACCGGCTGGTATTGTTAGTGCTATGGTAGTGTCATCGACATACTGGCAGCTTATTTTGTCGCTTTCATAATCTAGGTTTCCCTTTAGTGCAACGCTTATATTGTCATCTGCTGTAAAGCCGCTGCCCTGAAGGTTGACATTATAGCTGCTGCTACCTTTATACAACAGCTTTGGGTTAAGCCCTGATACCGACTTGTTATCCATATATATTGGACTGTTTTGGCTATCATCAAAGTCTGTATCTGTTAAATCGCTATCGCTTTCAAGGGAGTATGGCACAATATCATAAGAGAGAGAATCGTCTTTTACTGAAATTTTAAGTGTTCTGGAAACGCTTAATGTATCTTCTGCGTTAAATGTAATAATGTACTGGTTTAATATCTGGTTGTGCAGGTATTCATAAAAAGAATTAAGCGTAACCGAATCAGTAACATGCAGGTAGCTGCCTCCTGTGGGAGCGGCGAAGCTGTTGAGATAGGCAGTGTCTACCGACCCGCCAAGGCCTATGGAATACAGTGATATACCTTTTGAGGCACACACACTGCCTATACTTGCGGAAATATCTGAGGCGGAACGTGGTGTGTTATCTGCTCCATCAGAAAGCAGTATAATGCAATTTAGTTCTCCCTGACGGGTGGAGAAGCGGCTGATGGCATCGACAACAGCATCAAACATATTTGTGCCGCCGTTTGC
>LSQX01341984.1_pt1 | contig 10242 bp, 11 predicted proteins | sample 654561 | NCBI WGS metagenome assembly LSQX01 (sample SAMN04489861, study PRJNA283612) | anaerobic digester metagenome | isolation source: 4 biogas reactors fed with cattle manure at either 37C or 55C with and... | place: Denmark: Kongens Lyngby | collected 2014
ACCTTCTCAGGCGACTCCAGCCGGAGCTTGGCGAGGCTCAGGACGCACATGTAGATCCGGGTCAGGTTCCTATCCGTTCCGGTGATGGTGTCGAAGAAGTTCCGGAGGACCTGCGCCTGGTAGACCTCGCCACTCATTCTGATCGGATATTCCCCGACTGCATATAAATCTCTGTCGGTTTATTGTGTGGAGGCGCTCGGGCGGGGAAGGAGTAATCGGTTCATCTCCGGACGCTGACGATCTTGATGATATCCCCGCTCTTCAACTCGAGGGAATCCTTAACCCGCATCCCACTCTTCGCATCGACGGCATAGAGGAACCCCTCACCGATATCGGTATGGACCTGGTAGGCGAGATCGCGGGGAGTCGATCCACGCTTCATGAGGAATGCATCGGGGAGCACTCTGCCTTTGCTGTCGGTGAGTTTGCTCTCATCCTCGACCGGGAAGACGACGATCATATCGAGGAGGTCAAAGACCGCGGTGTCGAGCGCCTGCTGGACGCCGGTTCCGCCGAACACTTGCATAAACTCTGCCACCCTCTGAAGACCGGCCCGCTGTGCGGCGGTGAGGTTCGTCTTCGGGTTGATCTCGAAGGCCTGATCACCGGGACGATAGGTGACAAAACCCCCCTCGGCGGCCATCCGGAGCGCAAGCTCTCCTGCCGCGCTTGCAAATGTGACGTCATACTCCGCGATCCGGTCAAGGCACGCCTCAGGCGCCTGGTCAGCCTTGTTTCCGACGATCAGCATCGGCTTTCCGCGCAGCATCAACTCCCGGCAGAACCGGATCAGATCCTCCTCCCCGGCGGTCCGGAGATCGACCCCCGCCGCCTCGACAGCACCGCGGACGTTCTCAAACGTCACGCCGAGGCCAGCGAAGACATCGGCGATCGCCGCTGCAAGAGAGAACTCTCTTGCCTGGGCCTGTCGCTTGAGCTTCTCCCAGTGCCGCGAGAGGATACCGTACATCCACATCGATATCTCATACTGGAGGAACTCGATGTCGCGCACGGGGTCGCGCGTGCCGATATCGACCGGGTTTCCCTCGGCATCCGTCGCTCCGCTGGCATCGACGATCTGGAGGATCGCGTCTGCCTGCCGGAGATTATCGAGGAACTGGTTCCCAAGTCCCCTCCCCTTATGTGCCTCGGGGACAAGTCCCGCGACGTCGATAAGCCCGATTGGGACGAATCGGACCCCGTCCTGGCAGTTCTCGCACGAGACATTCATCTCCTGACAGGGGCAGGCGGTCCTTACATATGCAACACCGTGATTGGCGTCGATGGTCGTAAACGGGTAATTGGCGATCTCTGCCGGGGCCAGGGTCGCCGCCCTGAAAAACGTTGATTTCCCGCAGTTGGGCTTTCCTGCAATGGCCAGTGTGATCATGAGAAACTCCTCCGCAGTGTTCAGTCTGAGAGTAGTGTTTGGTCACACACCATTTATCTTTGCGGGATTCGAAGGGAGAAGACCCCGCTCAGAGGGAGAGAGGCTCACTCACCCCAAACCGGAGGGTTATAGCCGGCAGAAGTCAATCCCATGAGAGATGTTTGCTGCCTGCCACCTCTTTATCGGTCTCGTTCTGGGTGTCGTGATCGCCGCCCGCCTCGGTGACCGGCGCATCGTCGGCTTCACTGCCCTGGGTGGCATCCTCCCCGATCTCATCGATAAGCCAGTGGGCCACATCCTGCTTGCGGGATCACTCAACTCCGGGCGGATAGTGGCGCACGGGCTGCTCTTCCTCATTCTCCTCTCCATGGCAGGCATCGCTCTCTGGAGATGGCAAAGGTCGTTTGCGCTCCTCGCCACCACCATAGGCGTCGCCTCCCACCAGATCCTCGATACGATGTGGGCGTCACCGGTTGCCTGGTACTTCCCGCTCCTCGGCCCCTACACGCCGCGCGAGTTCACCAACTACTTCGGCAACGCCATCCTGGCTGAGATATCCTCGTTCTCGGAGTGGATATTTCTCTTTGCGTCGATCGGCATCGCCCTCGCTGCAGGCTACACCTTCGGCCGCGACCTCTCCAGACTCGGGCGCATGCTCATCCACGTGGCTATCCCGCTCCTTGTGGGTCTCATCCTCGCCTCTCTCTACGCCTGGACGACCGGCATCTCAGAGAGTATCCTGATGGTCGGGGCCGGACCGGAGTCGTATCTGATGCTCGCAGCGATCGGGTTTTTCGGGGTTGTCGTGATGGTCAGGTACAGAAATTTTCTGGGAGCGGGGTAGGAGTCCGGACCCCTCAAGAGGAGCGCGCTGGCCCAGCAGGGAGCCAATCAGGAATGTATATATAACCATGACCCTGTATGAGTCAGCAGGATGCCGCCCGAACTCAATAGACCCCGGGACTGCGGAGATATGATCCTCCCCGCCTTCAGTACATCGGCCCACACCGGGACCAATCTCGCCCCTGCAGCATCCGGTGGCGCTGCCGGCACACTCCCCGCAGAGGCTCCTGACCACTCTAAGCCTTGGATGGAGCAGATCCTGAGTATTGCACTCATCGCTATCGTCCTCATCGCTGCCGGGGCAACGATCTTCATCATCCTGACGCCGGGGGAGGGGGATGCGTTCACTGAGTTCTACATCCTCGGACCGGGGGGGAAGGCGGCCGATTACCCAACTGAGTTCATGGCCGGGACTCCACAGACCGTCATCATCGGGATCGGGAACCACGAGAGACAGGATATCACCTATACGGTGCAGACGTTTGCAGTGCAGGCCAAGTTCGATGGTGTAACCAACCAAACGGCGATCACCTCGGCAATGCTCCTTGACCAGTTCTCCGTCACGGTGCCATATGACCAGACCGTGGAGCAGCCCTACACCTTCCGGATTATGGATCCGGATACAAACAGGATCGAGTTCCTCCTCTTCAAGGAAATGCCACCAGAGACTCACAACAGTGATCTCATCGATGCCGGTTACCGGGATCTGCACCTCTGGCTACGGGTGCACTGATGGCGGCGCCAGATTACTGTCCCGGGTAAGGATGGGAGCAGAGCCGCTTCGCCTTGCGTTATCTTATGAGGTGAAAGGTCCGGGGGCTCCTCACTCCTGCTTCGAGACGATAGATTTTTCTTCTCTCTCCTCTTAACAGGAGGTATCTGTGTTGCGAGAACCAAGCAACTGGAATATGCAATCTGCTGTAGGGCAGGAACCGCCCGAAGAGAAGGAAGCCCTTCCGGGACAGGGTCGCCGACAGCCGGGAAACCCCGCACCGATGAGCACGGGGTAGTTCGCAATCGAAAGTAATCATAAGAAATGTGGGGTATGGGGATGAAACACGGAATCCTAGTCGCCTCCCTTCTGATCCTGACACTCGTGGTAGCTCCGGCGGGTGCCTTCAGTGCTGATGGGCTCCTGATACTCGTGGATGAGGATGGAGATGCAGATATCACCTTCGACTACACGCTCTCGTGGATCGAGAGGATCGCAGTCTTCTTCAAGATCGCAGAACCCGAGCAGGAGCTGAAATCCGCGCTCGAAGAAGCATCCGGAGCGCCCGTAACGGTGACTTCGGCCAAGAGCAATGTCGCCGAGTTCTCGGTCCTGGGATTTACAAAGGTCCAGAACACCGATGATGGGGTTGTCTACTCTACACCGGCACTCGACCTCACCGGGGCGCAGGCGATGCTCGATCGCTACTGGTTCGCGCCGCTTGTACAAGCCGACTTCTCGCCGAAGAAGGCTGTGGTCAGGTTCCCGGATGGCCACGAAGAGACTTTCTCCAGCCAGAGCACCATCCCGGCACTCACGCACACGATCCCGTGAACTGGATCGGATCACTCATTTTGCCTTGTGGGGGCCCCGGTCGTAGGGAAGGTGCGACACTCGCCGGCGGTGGAAACGGTCAGAAGAGACTGCGTTTCTGTCCAGGATAGCCCCCGCAGGGGATTTGTCATAATTTCCAGTGGAAACGAAGGGGTTTGGGAGACGCTCCCGATTTCATCCGGAACCGCTGGATCCTCTGCATCCCTTGCCGGTTTCCATGGCGGTCCTGAGGGGCGTACGGGCTCTGAAGAAACTCTCACCCCGCGCTCTCGGCAGATTCAAGGCTGTAACAGACCGCTCCGCTCCTGGGGGGGTGGGGATGGTGAGGCAGCCCGCCCCATACGAATGCTCAATCGGTAGCGACCATGACCTCTGTCGACTTAACCACGGCATAGACTTTCTTGCCGACGGTAAGTCCGAGGCTCTCTGCGGCCTTCTTGGTGATGACCGAAGTGATCTCACCGCCACCGTCCAGCGCGATGATAACCTCAGCGATGACCATACCAGTCTCGATATGCTTTACCGTTCCCGGGAACTGGTTCCTTGCACTTAACTTCACGGTGTTCACCGACAGTGCTTCATCCTTCAGTCGTATATAGACTTCGATGCCTGAAGATCCATCGCCAGAGAGATGGACCCTTCTATGCGGATAGGGGCGGGAATGCAATCCGTTCTCCGGAACCCTGTCCGCAATCCTCCAAAATCGATGGGCCTGTCCGGATTCGAACCGGAGGCCTTCGCCGTGTAAGGGCCGATTCCGATTTAGGGCATTCTAGAGCCTCAGATCTGCAGGCCGTCTATGCACAGCACCGTATGGAATTCGTGCCGTGGATCACCAAGAAGGTGTCAGAAAAGAGCGCTCAAGCCTATATCTCAGCCGTAGACCGTTACCTCACGGGAGAGCGTCCTATCCGCAAGCCGAAAGACCTGAACGCTCACGGAGACAAGCAGACCCGAGGCTTGCGCAACTTCTACAACTTCTGTGAGGACTATCTTGAAATCGACGCTCTTCTTGGGGAGCCGTTAGCAAAATGGAGGAAACACACCCAGATTCGAGCCTCCGGCGTGGTCGAGATCTACCCGTCTGACCGGGAGATCGCTGAAGCCTATGCCGCTGTCCCGGACGAGCACAAGCCCCTCTATCTTGCACTGGTCTACTCCGGGAACCGGCTCTCCCAGGTGCTGGACACCCTCCGCTCATTCTCACCGAAGGATGTGACGTATGACGGAGACGTGGCTCATATCTCCGCTGCAGCCCAGTCCCGTGGAACGAAGCAGAGTTACCGGCTCTTCTTCCCGGCCTCCTTCATCCCGACCCTGATCGCCTACGCCAAGAGCCCGGCATCGAAGCAGGCGTATGGCACCATCCAGAAACGTCTCGCTCACGGGAGGGTGAGCGCCAGGACCATCCGCAAGTGGCACCTGAACTTCATGATCGAGCATGGCGTGACGGAGAGCATAGCCGACTTCATCCAGGGACGAACCCCGGCTACGGTCGGGAGCGCTCACTACCTGAACAAGGTGAAGGGTGCGGTCACAGCGCTCGCTCACATACCCTACCCCGCGCTAGACCACAACCTTGCCATTATAATGGACGATCACGACTCAAGCCATGTACTGGCCTGAAAGGGGCATTCATGGGAGGAATCCACGTTAGGCCACAACCTTGCGGTTCTGGCCAATTCATCGGAGGGAACATGGAAGAAGATTGGGACGATGATGTGTGCGACCTGCAAACACTGGACGGTGGTTAAAGGCCAGGCGTGCGCGGCGTTCCCGGAAGGAATTCCAACGGATATCATCAACGGTCGGGCTGTCTGTTCCTGGGCCGCCCGGCTAGGCTAGCCCTACACGAGGAGCCCTGCCTAACCCACCCCTTGGGGTTCTAGCAGACGATCGCACCCCGGGCTCTCTCCCGTGGAGGCAGACCCACCATTATTCATCACGCTCGTTCTCTGAACGTTCCGACCTCATCCACGGGAGGAGTGTTCGCTCACGAGAGGAAGAGTCCCGGGAGGAGAAACCGGGACTCTCGACTCGACCATGGACTGGCTCAGGCTTCCTTCCCCCTCCGACCTCCTTCCTCCATGGGGGAGATGGCGTTCCCCCTTCCTCCACGGGAAGGAAGCCCCGACCCCTGTCTGACGTCGATTCGAATCGACCCCTAACGTCAGACGTCGAACCAACCTCAAACGTTAGAACGTCGCTTCGACACGCATTCCCTTATTGCCCACTTCTCCTCCACGGGAGGGGTGTCTGGGGCGTATTTGTCTGACGTCGATTTGGCAAATCGACGTCAAACGTTTGACGTCAGTGGTCGATTTGTTTGACGTCGAATCGACGTCAAACGATATCTCTTCTATTTGCTGCCTAACTCCTGATTTGCTCTTTATATTCTCTTGAATTTATTTGACGTCGATTTGCTTCTACGTCCAAAACGACGTCAGACGTCTGACGTTAGTGGGTGGTTCCCTTTATAGAAGGGAACCACTAGCGTCAGACGCGGTAGACGTGGTGGTGGGGGTTCCTCCCGTGGAGGGGGTGAAGTACTCCATCTCCCTCCCCCGCCCCGGTCTCTGTCGCCTCTGTAAGCATCCTTGCTCATACCAGGCGTCCAGGTGTATCTTGAGGGTTCTACTCGACGCGATACCCCAGCCTTGCTCGATCTCCTTCGGGGTGATCGGCCCCTCCCGTGCAACAAGGTCGAGGAGTTCGTCCCGCTTGACCTTCCGGTTCCCGCCCAGACGCGCCGGACGTTTATCGCTCTCGTCCAGGTCACGCACCCAGCGGAAGACCAGATCATCCTCGAACTGGAGCGCTATATCTTCCGGCTTGCGACCCCGCCGCACCTTGCTGAAGAAGAGGTGGCGTTCGTCCACCCCCGCCTTATGCACCAGAGACAGAACCGTTTCAGCAGCACCGACCAGAACCCCGGAGCCTCTTCCCTCTAGCATATCCCCCGGCTGCGTGTCTCTCCCTCCCTTCCGTGTATGATGGGTGACCACCACGCAGACGTCCGTCGCGTGGATGATCTCACGGAGGACTTTGATGAGTTCCCCCATCTCCTGCTGGCTGTTCTCGTCACCAGCATGGAACTCGATCAGTGGATCGATAATCAGGACCTCTATCCCATGCTGTCGAATCGCCCCCACGATTGCAGCGACTTTCTCACGGGACAGGCATAGACCGCCGTTCTCGTCCCGGTCCTCCGTCCAGAAGCGCATCATCTTCCCCGTGGGTAGCCGCTCCTCCTGTGATTGAGTCCGAGCCTTCGCCCGTTCGCTCAGGACCTCCGCGCCGCCTTCACCACTGAGGAGCAAGACGTTGCAATTCCGCTTGATGGGGAGGTGGTCCAACCACTGCTCCTTATACGCTAAGGAGTAGGCTAAATCGAGCGATAGCAGGCTCTTACCGGATGCAGGTGGACCGAGAAGCATCACAATCCCTTTCGGCGCGAGAACGCTCTCAATCAGCCAATCGGTCTGGATATCCATCGTCAGGAGTTCGTCCAGGCTGTAAGTGGGTAACGTGGGTTTCCCAACCGGCTCCATCAGCGTAAGCAGATCCTGCAGCGTATGGCCCGCTTCGAGGTAATCCGTGACGTCTGCCCCCGTCCCAAACTCGAAGCCGGGGAACGCGCTGATTTCCTGAACCTCGCCTACAACGAGAGGAAGCATCTGTTTCAGCTTCTCCAGGTGCTCCTGTCCCGGTTTATCCATATCGCCGCAGAGAATCACGCGCTTCGCACCCTTGAGAGCCTTGGTGTATTCCGGGAGCCACGTAGTAGATGAACCGCCGCTCGTGGCGCACAGGCCGAGGCCACAGAGCGTATCGGCATCCTTATATCCTTCCGTGATCCAGACGTCCTCTCCTGCAGCGACCGCTTCTAACACATAAGGAAGCCGGTATAACGGCTTCTTCCGGACACCCCGACCGCTCACCCAGTCTGACCCGTTCCAGTGGTAAATAGCCCCCTTGTGGATCTCCTTGTGGGTGGGATTCCCATGCTCGTCCTGGAAGATGAACTCACGCTGGTCGTTCACGGGAGGAAGGTCCTTCTCCTTCCGTGGAAGGAGAAACTGGGGCCGGTTCCCGTTCCAGGGAACCAGATAGATGGTGCGCAGCTCCCCTTGGGCGTTCTCCTTACCTCTCTTCCCAAGCGCCTCAAACTCTTCTGAATCGTGCTCCCGCATGCAGGTAACAACGATATGGTCCTCGTTGCCCTTATCTTCCTTGTAGGTGCACCAATCCGTGTGTCCACAGACCGGGCATCCTCCGATGTGCTTCACATCGTTCCAATCGCGTTCCTTTGAAGACATGGTTAGTGCCACTCCAGAATTTCCTTCTTGACCCGGTCGAGGTCTTCCTGGAACTCTTTCACCATCGCCTTTCTGGTCGCCCGGTCGATAGTGGTCTCCTTCCGGATACGCTCAATAAATCCCTCGATCTCCCTTTTCTCCTCGTAAAGTTCTCGGAGCGCTTCGTCCGCCAATCAGATCACCCTCACGTAGAGTTTCAGCTCGCTCCGGAGCCGGTCCTTCTGGGCGTAGACCTCGTCTAACTCCCGGGAGACCTGCCTGATCTGCTCTTCTAACTCACGGAGGAGTGGTTCACCCTTCTTCCGGTACGCTTTCAACTCCGCTTCAGCGCCTGCGAGCGTAGCCTCTAGTTCCGCTCTCCGGCTCTGAATCGTGTTCCTCCTCAGCGTCTCCTTCGCGTAATCAACCCGAGCGCTCTTCTGGTTGATTGCTCCCCGGATATCTCCCTGCTTGAACTGGAGACCTCTCTTCTCTGCTAGGAGCCGCTGCTCCATGGCATCCAGTCGGGGGAGGTCAACGTTCAGTATCTCTTCAGGCCTGCTCTCGAGAAGTTCCGCCTTAATCCAAACATGTTGCGCCATTCTGCTCACTCCTTGATTCTGCGCCCGCTTCCGTCGCGCTCCAGGTTCTGCCCAGGACGGTTGCGCCCAAGCGAATCGCGGTCGATCTCCTTCTGCACGCGCTGGCGTCCATAGAAATCCCGGTCGCTCTGCTTGATCGCCTCGGTATCCTCCTCGGTTGGAACCGGGATGCCGGGGACGTCCATGGAGACGATGTCCCGGAACGTAGCCAGAACGGCCCGCTTCTCCTCCACGGGGAGAGGACATTCCGGTTTCGTCAGTCCGTCCGCGTAACTGGCGATCCGCTTGAACACATCGATCCAGGTGCCCTCTTCAATCTGATGCTTCAGGTCCTCAATCATGTGAGACTTCCACAAGTCTCCTACGCTCTGCCCAGATGCTCCCGCAAGCCGCTGTGCGTTCTTGAAACTCAGGGGTGTCCGAAAGGCCTCAACGTTAGCGAAATTATCGCCGTACATGCCCGCCTTGAGGACAAACTGCTTCTTGCTCATCTTGCCGTCGTAGAGTGACTGCAAGGTCTTCGACTTTCGTGCTACAAATATATCCACATGTCTTACTCCATGTGAACCTCTGATGAGGCTCTCCCTTCTTCCTACCCCGTTCTAACACATATATTCATCGCCTATTTGCGAATTGGCGCTGTATTGTGTGCCCTTTTAGGTGCCTGTAATCTCAGAAAAGTTAAGAAACCGATGAGTATATCAGCACACGTGCTCGACACGTGTCGATAGCATGACCAGAAAGAAGGTTACTCTGACCATAGATTCGGGAGCGCTCGCCTGGGCGAAGGCCGTTGGCGTCAACATGAGCCGCCTACTCGATGAGGCGCTCTTAAATCACAAGGAGCGAATGGAGCGCAATTGGGGCTCCGATTGCCAAAAAATCGATGGGCCTGTCCGGATTCGAACCGGAGGCCTTCGCCGTGTAAGGGCGATGTCATGACCAGCTAGACCACAGGCCCGTGGATGCCCTATAGCATTTCGCACCATGATGGGTGAACTACCCCAGCTCGCGGGCGGGGCTTCCCAACTGTCGGCGACCCTGCCCCGGAGGGACTTACCGGATCTCCACAGGCGCTCGATTACCCTCTTCGGGCAATTCTTGCCCTACAGCAACAGATTGCACACTCCGGTTGCTTGGTTCTCGCAACACAGGTACAACGTATTGGAAGAAGGAGAAGAAAAATGTATTGTTTCAAAACGCATCCTGGGGCCTTCTCGCTCTGCCCCGCAAGATAAACGTTACCGCCCGGAGATGTGGTTGAAGAGGTCCAACCAGGTTCCATTCAGACGGCGAATTCTTCGCAAGGGAGCGCGCCCCGATCGGCCTCCTCTCCCAGCTCCCCATCTCCGGGCGGTCTCATGTCCCACAACCATAGCGGATGCGGTTTGAAACCGAACTTCAGGCGCCCGTATAAGTGCCTGACTCGCCTCTGAGCCCGCCGCACCAGAGACATCCCTTCTCCCGGAAGGACAGAGCGGGCTCGAGTGCAGGAGATCGTAGACATGTGCCAGACCAGTCAGAAAAAAATGAGAGGGGTCAGGCTGTGCCAGAATTCACAAT
>LSQX01132728.1_pt1 | contig 10240 bp, 7 predicted proteins | sample 654561 | NCBI WGS metagenome assembly LSQX01 (sample SAMN04489861, study PRJNA283612) | anaerobic digester metagenome | isolation source: 4 biogas reactors fed with cattle manure at either 37C or 55C with and... | place: Denmark: Kongens Lyngby | collected 2014
TTCCCAAGGGTATTCGTTTCTCGGAAGGATATGATACTTGGGGATGTTTCGTAATATTGAAGTAGTATCGCTGAAAAGGCTCCTTTTTACCAGCTTTACCTCCTTTTACAACTACCTTCTCGGGTATTACGCTTAAGGAATTGGCCTTCTCTTCAAATGAGGTGTCTATAAAACCGTTTTTCTTGTACGTGGCGGTGCGGATTCCACTTAATTTGCCTTCAGGAGTACGAACAACACATTTAACTGTAACGGAATCGGTTGTAGAAAAATCTATCTGGATAGGGGCATCATAAAGTTTCCCTTTTTTTAATAAGCTCTCCTCCCCATCCGTACTGTAATAGATTTCAGAACCTTTCACTGCAGGTGTTAACTCAAGGGTTAGGCTCGATTTGCCCGTTTCCATATCTTCTAACCCCAACGGCTCAGGGACACGGTAGTTAACGCCCATTTTGGCCAGCCAAACGAGGTTATTCCCCATGCGTTGGTAAAAATCAGCGTAGTCTTTACCAGCACTGCTCCATCCCACCTCAGATGCCGCTAATAAGCGAGGAAATGCCATGTAGTCGAGTTTAGATTGTCCATGGATACATTGAGTCCATATGTTTGCCTGAATCCCTAATATATATTGTTGATCACTTCGAGGGATTTTAGCTAATGGTTCGTAGCTATATACTTTTTGCAGAGGGAGATGTTTGGCGAAACCAACCGGTTCATACTCTTTAGGCCCTTGAAAGTAATCTAGATAAAGGAAATCGGTAGGTGACATCACCACCTGATGTTTCATTTGGGCTGCCTGTATCCCTCCTTTTTCACCCTGCCAACTCATCACGATAGAGCGTGGCGTTAAATCGCCTCCTTCCATTATTTCATCCCACCCCATCATTCGCCTGCCTTTGCTCTCTATGTACATTGCCATCTGTTTGATATAATAGCTTTGCAGTTCATCCACATTTTTCAATCCTTTTTCAACCATCTTTTTTTGGCAAGAGGGGCAGTTCTTCCATGTCTCCTTGTTTGCTTCATCGCCCCCGATATGGATGATATCGGATGGAAATAGCTCTATCACTTCGTCGATGACATCTTTCACGAACGAGTAGGTACTTTCTTTCCCTAAGCAAAGTACAGAGGTGTTCCTGTTGGGGTCGCAGCCCAAGTAAGGATAAGCTTCTATAGCTGCACCGCTATGCCCTGGTGTATCTATTTCAGGAATGATAGTTACATTCCTTTCTTTGGCATATGCAACCACCTCTCTGATTTGTTGTTGAGTGTAAAAACCTCCATGGGGCAGTTTATCGAACGTATGTGGTATGTTCGCACTGCGGGAGGGTTTCGTCCAGGTGCCCATGCTCCATGCACCGATTTTTGTAAGCAAGGGATACTTTTTTATTTCTATACGCCACCCGTCGGACTCCGTTAAGTGCCAGTGAAAAGTGTTTAGCTTGTAATAGGCCATCAAATCGATAAAACGCTTAATCTCATCAACCTGATAAAAATAACGCCCAACATCAAGCATGGCCCCGCGGTAGCCGAACCGGGGAGCATCTTCAATTTCGACGTGGGGAACCTTAACGATATCGGTTTCTACCGGGGGCATAAGCTGTAGAAAGGTTTGAAGCCCGTGGAACAGCCCTGCTTTGCCTCCTTTTATAACTATCTTCTCGCGTGTAACACTTAAGGAATACGCTTCCTCGTCAAAAGATGTGTCATGTAAAAAATGGATACTATTAGCCGCATTTGTAGAAAACGCGATATTTTGTAACCGGAATCCATAGAATTTTTCTAAGAAGTTGTTTAAAAAATCACCTAAAGATGCATCCCCAGGGTCACTCCACGCTATCGTTGTACGTGGGGTAATAGAATATTCTCCCTCCTTTAGGATTATCTTTTGAGGTTTGGGGACAAGGCCTAAATCATGTGCCGATAGAACTGATGTTGTTATTAAGGATATAAACAGTATTAATAAAACCTTTCTCATCTTTTCTCTTGTGGTTTTTTAAAGTTAAAAAATAAGCTTAGCTATTGCATTTTTTTGTTGAACGTAGAAGGCAATGCCTCAACATGTATTACCAAACATGTAATGCCNNCTCTGTAAACGAGATCTTTCGTTTTTTAAGGTTATACTTTATTTTCCCAACCGAATCTATCGAGTCCATGAACACCGAGAAGTGTTTGGTAACTATATACCCGGCAACGATTAATTCTCCCTTTCGCGGCAATTCCGGAACGGGATGGGGCCGTAAGGCAGCTTTTCTCAGTTCTTCTCTCATCCTCTCCTGCTCGGGGGTAATCCGTCCCAGGTGATTTCGGGTACCCACGTTTTCCAGCTCCAGGTATCTCACCTCTTTCTTTAATTTTCTCGCCTTTTCAACAAAATTTCGAGAGTGGGACACGGGTACTCTAATATCTGTTTCCCCGTGTTCAATATAAACAGGGGTAAGTATATTTTTCACTGTTGTCATACCGCTTCGTGACTGGTAAGCTTCTCTATTCTCTTCCGGTGTGGTTCCTATCCAGACAATCATCTCATCCCTGAATTCGCCTATTTCATCATTCTCGTACCATTCGGCGTAATCGCTTATACCGTACGAAATATGAGCACTACAGAACAGATCGGGAAACTTCCCGATCATCGCGAGTCCGTTCCCTCCACCGCCGCTTCCTCCGGAATAATAGACCTGATCGGGATCGGAGATGTATTCCCTGTAATGCTTTACTAAATAGAGGTACGCATCGTATATGTCATACAGTTCCAGGCCATTACAATCTGGATCGCCCGTTGAGTATTTCCGCCCCCGCATATCCACCTGTACCGCGAGAAAACCGGGATAAGGATTGTTCGCTTCCCCCTGTTTCGGAGGTGTTACTGACATATGCCACCCGTGGGAAAGCAGTAAGACAGGCGATGGCCGCGATGGTTTGTATACGACGATAGCGAAATCAACACCTGGGGTTATGCTCGACTTAATACGAATAAAATCAACCTCATCTGACTTGAAAAAGGTAGTCTCTTTCTCTTTGGATTGAATATCTTCAAAAAGGGACTCTGCATTTATTTGTGCAAATAGGCCGATTGAAGTAGAAAACATGAATAGAAGTGCTAAAAGTCTCATCGTGCAAATATAATATCAACTAAATGATTTTACCCAATCTTTATTGAATAAAAACAATTTTAACCGGTTGCGTATCTTTACTCCTTTTTCTGCACGAATAGTGAAGTGGGTGATGGTGTGGGCACTAAGCAGAACCATACCCGCTATATCGTTTGCATCTATTTTGTGATTAGCCAAGTACTGCTTATCCAAACCAACCATCATGGTTAGGTATCCACCGGCGAGCTGAAGCCTACTCCAATAAAAAGTAATATCAAATAAGCTACTCGTCTAATAATATTCACCTTGTCGTTTTCGGGTTAGCTGATATCATTTTCTCGATATATCCTTCCAGCTCTGAGTCTGACATTTTAGGAGTAACCACCTTATGGTTAGGTTTATTAGCCTCTTTATACCAATAAATTTCATTAGTTGATATACATTGTTTAAATGAACCAATAGAATCAACATTAAAAAGATATGGTTCTACAGCATACATTAATGCAATAGGATCCCAACTTGGACGGCCATTAACTAAACTATTGGCAAAGAGGCGATATGCTTCCCGAACAGGGTTGTTTACAGGTGTATTTGGTAGCAACTTGTTCCCTGTCAGCACATCACTACCTGCGGCAGAAACATACAAGTCCGTTGGCCATTGCTCCAAAATATCAGGCATATAAGGGGCAACACCGTTTTTTGTCCAGTTCCAAGTGTCACTCTTGGTGCTGCTAACACCTGCCATGCAGATACATTTTTTCACTTTCGCCTTAACCAAAGCCAACCCCTCCGGATCATGCAACAGATACCATAATGCATGGGGATGGCCTACTAACACAATCGTTACGCTATGATCGTCAGATGCTTTTAGAACCTGCTTATAGACAGATATCATATCTTCAGAGGAATCAGTAATTTCATGTGGGAATGTCACTGTATCAGTCCCGATAACACCAAAAGGCGACTTTGTATCACCTACATCATTTCCAGTATATTGGCCAATCGGAATATCTCCTCGCCTATAATAGGTATTGATAGCATCACAAATACCTGATCCTGATCGTACTTTACCTGAACTGTATATCACAGCTAAGATATTTGCCATTCCTTCATCAGCATACTTGTGCAACATGGCTAAAGCAGCCGCATCGTCGCAGTCACTCCCCATATCGGTATCAAATATGATATTTACCGGCTTTTGTTCTGCAGCAGCTAATTTATTGTCCAACACTCCAGTGCAAAATGTAAACAATACCAATATAAAAAGGCACAAAGGGCTAAAGATGCTTTTATTTTCCATATACTCTATTGTTATATTACGAATATGAATGATACCCGCATTCTCAATTACGTAAAATCTTTTGATATACGTGAGGTCAAAGGCGATATCTTCCTTTAAGCCAACATCTATAAAATTGTCACATTGATATCAATGAAATGTCTGCAACTGCGACGGGACTATCATAAACAGGCAAGGTAAATTTGTATGTAGCTCCTTCTACAGTATATTCCGACTTGGGAATTTCGTAAGCGCGACCCGATAAAAGGTCTACCCATACGGGGTTTTTGAAATTTCCATTTTCAATAGTCACAGTTACATCCTTGGTTTTGAAAAGATTATCGGGTATTTTAGAGTCAAACCATATTGTGAACAACTGCTGTTTACTATTTTGATGTTCATACCCGAAAACAGAGATAGATTCCGTTGCATCAGTTGTATACTTGAAGTTATCTCTATTTTTTAACGTGTTATCAAAAATTGAAGCCATGTGTTGCATTGTGTAATATGCCACCTTACGGCGAATGGCAATTTTCGTTACATCAGATTGTATCAGCCCTTTTATATTTAACACTATATCATCACCTCTATCGTAAGCCATATCTATGATGCAGAAGACGTGGGTTTCGATGTCCCGCCCTAAATCACTCATACAACGGCGCAGATTCCATTTTGCTTGCGTGTATTCGGTCCAGTAGTATTTGCTGAGAGCAAACGAAGGGCAATAGCCTGAAGGGGCTCCATTTTCACCTTGCCTAAGAAGAATATCCGATGAGTATTTCAATAGTTCTTTTCTAAGATTTTCAACTCCTGGATAAGACCTTTCAGGAATCATATTATATCCGTGGTATGAAATCCAAGTGAACAGGTCTAGCTTACCGGTATCAGCAATAACCTTTAGGAATCTCCCAAGGTAATCGGTATTTGATGCCGAGGCCATGGCTAATCCTGCAATTTGTGCTTCCGGTTGGATGCGTTTAATTATTTCTGCCGTTCGGATGTTAAGCAGTGCACAATCTTCGGGGGTGTTGTCTTTATTAATATCTGGTTCATTCCATATCTCCCATTCTACAACCCTGTCTTTATACCTTGTTACCATGGCTTCCACCCATTTGTTCCATGCAGCGAGTGCTTCATCCGATGTGATAAATCCTGCTCTCAAATCAGCTCCTCCCCCACCTGGGTAAATGGGATTCCCGTATGATAATTCTACCCATGGAACCATATTTATTGAAACAAGATAATCAATAATTTCATCAAGCCACTCGAAATTATATACACCTTGTTGCTGCTCTGTTTTAGCCCATCCACCTTGTAGGCGTGCCTTCTTTATCCCCAGTGGTTGTAGGTACTCTTTATAGGCATTGAAGTCAGTAAAATCCCTGTCTAGTACTTCGCAACCAATCGTAATACGTGAGGCTTCGATTTGTTTCGTGTCACGCGGTTTAACAGTCCCGATCCTTTTTAGCCCGGGATCAATAGATGTTTCGACGCGATCTTCATAAGTCAAGGATCCAGCATGTGAACAAGCACTAAAAATAATTAACGCGCTTAGAATCCATAAGTAATTTAAATTCTTCATTTTCCTGTTATGTCAATTGTAAAACAATATAGCTTTAAAATGCTAATGTATAATTTTTTCATGTAAAAAGGGTAAAATAACAACACTGTAAAAATATTTCCTTAAAAATACCCGCCTTTTGCAGTTATATCTTGTACGGTATCTCCTTGATGTACCCAATCAAAGATTTCATTTTCATTTACTCGGAATTGCTCAGCTCTAATTAAAATATCATAGGCAATATTTCTAGGAACTACTACGATACCATCAACATCTCCAACAATAATGTCTCCCGGTTTAATGTCCACATCCCCTATTTTTATAGGGATTTGGTAATGTGTGATTAAACATCTTCCCAGGCTCCCATTGGAAATTCTGTATTCGTAAAAAATTGGAAATTCGGCATCTAAAATTTGATGAGTATCCCTTATACCTCCATCTATACAGGCAGCTTTTAATTTTTTTCTTTTAGCTGTAGCAGTCATGACTCCTCCCCAAAGAGTAGCTTTCTCATCGCGGCTAGTGTCCCAAACAATAAACTGATCCTCTGACATTTCATCTAGCATCTGCGTTCTAAATTCCATCTCTCCTCTAATTTTTGTGTTTGGGGCACTTTTGACGGTAAACGCAAATCCCGCGATAGTCCTGTACTCCCGTAATGGTTTTATCCTCCCAGGTAATGCTTGATTCAGCAAACAAGCTTCTCTAAGGGAGTCATTAATAGCACCTGTATAGAGTTTTTCGAATCGTCGGAGTAACTCTTTATCCGGAATTGGAAATTTTTTAATAGAAATGCTTTCGCGTTCTTCTATTATTTTTTTCAAATCCATCATTCCTATCTCTTTCTTGTACTGATCAGTAGTCATAATTGTATTTTTTAAGTTGTTCTATACTAATTTACTTTCTATCTTTTTTTAAAGTTCTTTTGATGTTGAGATGCCAAGGATCATATCCACGTTACTGCCACTTCGTAGATGGGGTTTCCGTAGGGAATAACATAGTATAAACGCCAATGTTGATATAGAAAGATATACCTTTAGGGTGTCTTTAAGCATGATTATTCTACTTATTTGCTTTGAACAAATAGAGTGTTAGAAATTACGTTTTTCAAGAAACGCATCCAAGGCTGCCAAAGGCATGGGTAACAACTCTTGATTGTTATTTGCCCAATTCCTGAAATCTTGTTTGATTTCCTCCGTCCATACGCTGTCAATTGCACCTGCCGAATATTTTCCTTCTTGTATTCGCTGCCGTCCAAACACATCAAATAGGGCAGTAACTTCACCTATTAAAACGATATGTTCCACTAAGTGTGGGGGAATAAAAATAACACCGTCACGCTTAGCAAGCACTACATCACCCGGAAGGACAACGGCTTCACCAATACGAATGGGAACATTGATAGCCGTCAACAGAGTCTGGCGCATGTATGAAGGATCGGAGCCTTTAATCCATGCATTGAAGCCTTTTATTTCCCTTAATCCTTCCATATCACGCACGTGGCCATAAAAAACACCCCCGCGTTTGGATCGTTCATACACCCCGTTTCCTAAGTTTGACCCCACAACTGTCCCGAGATGAGTTTTACCATAAGCATCGGCAACGTAAACATCACCTTCAACCAGTGTACTAATTGCCCAAGAGACAGTACGTTTTTGCTCCCATGCCCGCTCTTCAATTCGACCTTGGCCGATTACCTGTTTCTCAAGATCCGGACGTGATGGCATGAATTGTGCTGTAACAGCACGCCCTGTCATGACGGTTTCTTCTCCTGATTCTTTCACCATCTGCCAGTTTCCTTCGAATTGATTCTGGTATCCCAATTCTATCAACTCTGCCCAAACCTCTTCCAACGTTAATTTCTTCACTCGCTCCAAAAGATTATCCGAAACTTTCGGTCTTCCGTCTTGGTAACGTTCCCCTTGCCATTCGGAAGTCAATGCTTTTATATAATCCGGAGTTGCACCGATATGTTGTGCTTGCATAAATGAGATTTCAAAAATAAGAATAAGCGTTAATATGATTTTCGTTTTCATGTTTTGTTTGATATTTTCTTAGAGATAACTCCCTTCAAGTTTGATACAAGTATTACCTCTCAAAATTTATTTCGTTTCACCTCTCTTATGAGATATTTCAACCAATCTTCTTCATTGTCAAAATCTAGAGATTTGCTCCATCCAGCACCAGCATGATAAGTTATGGGAACTCCTGATTTAGTATGAATTAAAACAAACTGATCCTTTTCATATTCCGTGAAATCCAAGAGACCTTCAGGGTTAACAAGCACTGCAGTACCCAAGTAACCGTGTTCTGAATCGATCTCTTCCCAACATGACAAGATCCCTTTTTCCTTGTCAATATGCATTTTCTGTTTTCCAAAAGTGGTTAGGCCTATCCCGACAGTTAGGTCCCTGTCGTTTTCCGTTTCAAAAATAGAAACAACCCGGAACAAGTTGGTCCCTTTTTTCATACTTATTGTTTTGCGTTCGTATACCTTGATACCATTAACATCAACAGGGCTATATGTCAATTCGAATATAATTTCTTTCTTGTCATTCTTCAGTATCCGGTGGTTAAAATAGGTTTGTGAGGTATAAGGTTTATTGTTATGCCATACAGCCGTACCGCCGCAACCGCGATAATATCCCATATCATAAAAATCACAACCTTCTCCTCTATCGGTATGGTAATCTTTTCCTTCACTATTCAAATGATACCACTTATCAATTATGGGATATCGTACAGATTTCGCCCACACATCGATACCGCTCCCAACCTGATTTTTTACCGGAGGGCCAAAAACACGAAAGGCGATTCTGTCATTTTCCCAAGCTATATCTTCTTTCCTTTGTGGAATATAACGGACATAAGTTTTTGGAGTCTTTGAAAACACCGTGTCGGGGACAACATACTTGCCTAGTTTCTTTAACGGTTTTATTTCCTTGATGCCCATCTTGTATGCCTGCGTATATGCTAAGACAACAGGACCAAAAGCATGGCTGTCATTAAATGCCCAAGGGCGGTTTCGGTAATCGTCTTTGGTCCCCATTCTAGGACTCAAACAACCTATTGTAGTATTGCTCACTGAACCATCTTTAGCGATATATGATGTATAGCCTCTTAATCCTTTTACAAAACTATCGAAATAAGAGTTGTCCAAAATTCCTTTTTCCAACAGAATTCCAATACCGAATAGAAGTAGCCCGGTACCCGATGTTTCGACATACGACCCATGATCTGTCATCTCCTGATGCCACATACCATCGTTGTCTTGATATTCAATAACGTCAGTAAAAAACTTTTTAGCAAGTTTATCAACTTCTTTTTTTTTCGGATGCGTGTCGGGGAGATCCCTTACTAAAAGCGCTAATGCAAAAGCTCCCCAACCATTACCTCTACTCCAGTTGTCCTCTGAAAGGCTGTTTTGCCCAGTAAACCCTCTTGCTTGATGAATTAACCCGGATGTTTTATCCTCCAGGATTTTAAATAACTCCATTGTTTCATGTATTGCTAAATCCACGTAATCTGGACGCTGGTAATGCAGTCCCGTGTACAATAAATACGGGGTCACGGCAAAAGCCATATCGATAAAAACTTTGTGATTTTCTCTTTTCCAATTAGGAACCAGTAATCCCTCGGGGGATCTGCTTTGACCGGACATCATCCGCTCAGCTCCATCCAACACCTGTTCAGACAATGAGGGAGCATGATCTTTCCATACTAATAAGGCTGCCCCGGTACCTCCGGCTTCATAACTGATGTAACTACCCCGACCTTTGATCTCTTTTGTACCGTACTTTTTAAACAAATCAATTGTTCGAGGAAGAATTTCAGAATCTGGAGACACCAATGCAAGTTCACTCATCCCGTGCATAAGTAAGGTTCCGGGATAAAGTCCCAAATCAATGGTGGCTATTCCTTTCTTCAAGCTTTGTTCGGCAAGTAGGATAGTAGGTATCTTTTCGCTGAATGTGAAAAAGGTAAAACAAAAAAAACATAATAGGCTTATATTGAATCTCTTGTTTCTTGTTCTCATGTTGCAATAAAATAATTTTAATCGAGCTTTATTAATTTCAGACATGGATTTAATCCAAATCATTTTACTGTTATCTTCTCTGCATCACAAATACCTTTAATATACCCGGTTGCGAATATATGCCCCATCATGTCATATCCCACGGATATTCCACTGGAAAAATCTCCTTGCTGTTCTCCATACATTGCAGGTGCATGGTCAGACCTGATAGGCCCCTCGTAACCGTGTGAGGAATAGTATTGTAGCATTTCCGCCATCTCTGTATCTCCATTATC
>LSQX01016220.1_pt2 | contig 10239 bp, 6 predicted proteins | sample 654561 | NCBI WGS metagenome assembly LSQX01 (sample SAMN04489861, study PRJNA283612) | anaerobic digester metagenome | isolation source: 4 biogas reactors fed with cattle manure at either 37C or 55C with and... | place: Denmark: Kongens Lyngby | collected 2014
TCTGTCTGCACATCAAACCGATAAGCCTGATTATCATATGAAAGGGTCCATATATTGTTATATTTGTCCTCATAAAGATGGTCTATTCTGCTACTGTTGGATTCTACCGTATTGCTCGACGGGAGATGATAGGTGGTAAAGGTGTAACCGTCAAATTTGCTTAATCCGTCCCAGGTGCTGAACCACATAAAGCCATTTCTGTCTTGCAGGATATCGGTGATGGTATGCTGAGGAAGCCCGTCTTCAGCCCCGTAATGCACAAAGTAGGCTTCGGGCTGCGCCCTGAGCATGAGTGCACCGGATAAAAACATAAGAACGAATATAGCCGATTTCAATTCTCTTTTATTCATTAGCTGGAATTCCCTGATACATCAATCAATGATTATTCTTCTATCTCTGCAGTAAAACAGCGTGAAGCTGTGTTACCGACAGTTAAAAATAAACAACGCCACTCAATCATTTATATAGCACAAATATACAATTATTTACCTTTTTCTGAACCTGAGATAGCCCATAAAACAATTCATCACCCTTTAAAAACCAATTTATCGCCTCTCTTTTAAAAGAAACAGATTAACATTGTAAAAGATATAGAGCAGGACGATGGATGATGTCAGGATGTGTCGATGTAAATGATATCGATTACGCGTGACTGTTAACGTTTTTTTAACCTTCTAAAAAATGAATGATTTTGAAATGAAAAAAGTAAACCTTGAATGTATGGAGATGATCTTTCTTACACTAACTAACAATTATTTATCATAGAATTATTTAACTTTAACAAAACATGACAAATATGAACGAATCAAGAATGAAACTGAAAGAAACAATCGGTTTACTACTTCTTTTGTTTTGTTCTTTGAGTATGATAGCTCAGGAAAGGACAATTCGTGGAGTTGTAAAGGACAATTGGGGTGACCCGATAATTGGAGCGAATGTTATGGTGAAAGGCACAAGCATTGGATCGGCTACCGATATGAATGGTAACTATTCGTTGTCTGCCCCCTCTTCCGCAACCACACTGCATGTTTCCTACATCGGGATGAAGGAGATTGAAGTCCCCATCACCGGCAGTATAGTGAACATCACGATGGAAGAAGATGTATCCAGCCTGGATGAAGTGGTGGTGATTGGGTATGGAACGGTGAAAAAAAGAGACCTGACCGGGTCGGTATCATCGGTAAGTGCGGAAACAATTTCAGCTGTGCCGGTGGCATCGGCCGTGGAGGCCATCACCGGTAAAATGGCCGGTGTGCAGGTGTTAACGACCGAAGGTTCTCCCGATGCCGAGATGAGAATCCGTGTACGCGGAGGTGGTTCTATCACGCAGAGCAACGATCCCCTCTTTATTGTGGATGGTTTCCCTGTTAGTACGATCTCCGACATACCGCCTACCGACATCGAGTCCATTGATGTACTGAAAGATGCCTCCTCCACCGCCATCTACGGATCACGTGGTGCCAACGGTGTGGTTATTGTGACAACCAAATCAGGGCAGGCAGGGAAACTAAGACTCAGCTACAATGCCTACTTCGGCATTAAGAAGATAGCGAAAACACTCGATGTGTTATCCCCTTACGACTATGCTAGCTGGCAGTATGAACAGGCTGCCCTCAGGGGTAACAGCTACATTGAGAATTACAACTCCTTTTTCGGCAACTACCAGGATATCGATCTTTACCGGAATGTACCCTATAACGACTGGCAGGATCTTACTTTCGGAAGAACAGGCAGTTCAATGAACCACAGCCTCAGCCTGAACGGCGGAAGCGAGAAAATGACCTACGCCTTCAATTTTTCGCATCTGTCAGATAAGGCCATCATGGAGGGCTCCGACTACAAAAGGAACAGTATGAGCCTGAAGCTGAAGAATAAAGCGACCGACAGGATAACACTCGATTTCTCGGCACGCTATTCCAATACTGCAATAAATGGTGGCGGTGCCAACGATGCCACAAGTACGCTTGATACTGATAAGAGGTTGAAGTATTCAGTGATATATACTCCCATACCCTTAAAGAACCTCGATGCCTCTGCAGGGAGTGATGACGATGATCTGGGCAACCTCTACAACCCGCTGGAGGCTATCACCGACAACGCACGGGAGAAGACACAGACAAGACTGAATCTGGCCGGAAGCGCCACCTGGGAGATTGTAGACAACCTTCGTCTTCGTTCAGAGGTAGGGATGGACAATCAGAATGATGGCGATCAGCGCTACTGGGGCCTGACAACCTATTACATCAAGAACTATCCTTCTGTCGACAACCAGGGAAAACCTGCCATACGGCTGGTAAACAGAAAACGGCAGAGTATCAGAAACACCAATACGGTGAACTACGATTTTGAAAAGTATCTGAGCAACAACCATAACCTGAACCTGATGGCAGGGCACGAATACATCATCAGGGAAGGGATCACCCTTACGGACGAAGTGCACGGATTTCCCACAACCTTCACTGCGCAGGATGCATGGAGATTATCGTCACAGGGAGACCCCTACACCATCGACAACTATTACAACGAAGATGACAAGTTATTGTCATACTTCGGACGAATGAATTATGATTACCAAAGCAAGTACCTCCTGAGCGCCACATTCCGTGCTGATGCTTCCTCCAAGTTCAGCCCGGAGAACCGCTGGGGTTACTTCCCCTCGGTGGCAGGTGCATGGCGTATCTCTGCCGAGCCCTTCATGGAAAACAGCAAATCATGGCTCGATGACCTGAAACTACGTGCCAGCTATGGTACAGCAGGCAACAACAACATTCCCTCCGGACAGCTGGTGCAGATGTTTGAATCGAAGGCCACCTCATGGATCAACGGTTTCAACAATTATTGGGCGCCCTCAAAAATTATGGCGAACCCTGATTTGAAATGGGAGACGACAATCACAAGAAATATCGGACTCGATTTCACACTCCTGGGAGGAAGATTGAGCGGTACACTGGAGGCATACAGGAACACGACCAGTGACCTGCTGATTGAGTTCCCCGTTGCCGGAACAGGATATGACACACAATACCGCAACATGGGTGAAAACCAGAATGAAGGCTTCGAGGCGACCATGAACTGGTATGCAGTGAACAGGAAAAATTTCACCCTGAACCTTAGCGGGAACATCGGATTCAACAAGACAGAGATCCAGAGTCTGGGCATCATGAACGACTTTGGATATGAGACCTACTGGGCCTCCTCGGAAATTGGTTACGATTACTGGATCGCCACGGGAGGTGCTGTCGGACAGATGTTCGGCTACAGGGCTGACGGGAGATATGAAGTATCCGATTTCACCGGCTATGATGATTCCACCAATAAATGGTTATTGAAAGAGGGCGTCGCCAACACATCAGGTGTCGTGGGTGATGTCAGACCCGGCAGCATGAAGCTCAGAGACCTGGATGGTGACGGTATCGTGGATGTGAATGACAGGGAGATTATCGGTGATGCCAATCCTGTGCATACAGGCGGTTTTACCATCAATACCACCGTTTACGGTTTCGATATGTCAGCAGCATTCAACTGGAGCTATGGCAACGACATCTACAACGCCAACAAAATAGAATTCTCCCATACCGGAAAATATCAGTACAGGAACATGATCACTACCATGGAGCCAGGAGAACGATGGACCAACCTTCGTGAGGATGGAACCATCAGCAACAATCCTGAGGAACTGGCTGCGATGAACGCCAACACCACCATGTGGTCTCCGCTGACATCACGCATGATCTTCAGTGACTGGGCTGTGGAAGATGGCAGTTTCCTTCGTCTGAATACCCTGACACTGGGTTATACGTTACCAAAAACACTCCTCTCAAAAGCAAAGATTGAGAGCCTCCGTTTTTATGTCACCGGTTACAATGTCGCCTTGTGGACCAACTATTCCGGTTATGACCCTGAAGTCTCTACGATAAGAAAGACAAACCTCTCTCCGGGTGTCGACTACTCAGCATATCCGAAGAGTCGCCAACTGGTTTTTGGAGTAAATTTGAATTTTTAACTGTAAAAGGAAAATAAGATGAAACGAATAATAAATATATGCATGATTGTTGTGTCACTCGGAGTATTCATTACTTCCTGTGATCTGGATGCACCCTCCAAATCGGCGGCCGAGGGTTCGGTAGTCCTTTCTATTGAAGCGCTTGCCGAAGGAGCAGTGATGGGTATCCATCAATCGTTTGGTGAAACAAACTCCTATCGCGGACGCTTTCTGCCCTACTACGGCATCAACAGTGATGTGGAGTGGATCAACGGGATCAACCCCACGCAACTGAACGACGGGGGTAAATATGAGATCTCTACCTATGCTACAACCCCCGGAAACACACAGATGAATACCGACAACAACGCCTGGGCGAAATTTTACGAGGGTATTGAACGGGCCAACAAGGCCATCGAGGGATTGCGTGACTTCGGCGACGTGGAAGAGAATCCGAGAATGGCGCAGCTGCTGGGTGAAGCACTCACATTGAGGGCAGTGATCTATCTCGACCTGGTGAAAGCGTGGGGTGATGTGCCCGCACGCTTCGAACCAATTACCACCGAGACGCTCTACCTTCCTCGCAGCGATCGTGATGTAATCTACAAGCAGCTGCTGGCCGATCTGGATGAGGCAGAAGAGCTGGTGGCATGGCCCAATGAAACAGCGATCACCTCCAGCACCGAAAGGGTGAACAAAGCCTTTGTCAAGGGACTGATGGCACGTACAGCTCTCTATGCCGGCGGTTTCTCACAACGGGCCGATGGTGTGCGTCGCAGCAACGACCCCGAACTGAGCGTCGACAAGATGTATGCCCTGGCAAAAGAGAAAACGATTGAGGTGATACAGCAGGGCACCAACACGCTGGGTTCCTTCGAGCAAAATTTCAGGTTGTTATGTGAGGATAATGTGTCTGCAGGAAAGGAATCACTCTGGGAGATACCCTTCTCTGCCGGACGTGGCCGTGTGCTCTTCACCCTGGGTGTGCAACACAGGGCTGTGGACCAGTATACTGCCCAGAACAGGGGAGGAACGAATGGTCCGCTACCCTACCTTTTCTACGACTATGATGTGGAGGATCTGCGCAGAGACGTTACCTGTGTACCTTATGAATGGTCCAACTCCAACCCCAGTCACCAGCAACTGAGGAGTATCGATAACTGGTGTTTCGGGAAACTGCGTTATGAGTGGATGAACCGCAGGGTCACCTCTACCAATGATGATGGTATCAACTGGCAATACCTGCGTCTGGCAGATGTATACCTGATGGCAGCTGAAGCGGTCAATGAACTGGAAGGTCCCGCAGCAGCGGCACCCTACCTCAAGCCTATCCTTGACAGGGCTCTTCCTGCAGCGAAGGTCTCAGCCTATATGGCACAGGCCACCGTAAACAAGGAGGCCTTCTTCAATGCCATCGTCGATCAGCGTGCACTTGAGTTTGCCGGTGAGAGCCTGCGCAAGGCCGATCTTATTCGCTGGAACCTGTTGAAAACAAAACTGGATGAGGCCAAGACCAAGATGACACAACTGATCAACCGGGAAGGGCCTTATGCAAATCTGCCGGAAAAATTGTACCATAAAATCGGTGATGACAACGAAACATTGATCATCTACGGGTTAAACCATGGAGACAGCGACGAAATAGGAGCCAGCCTCAACTACGAAGGCAGCACCACCTGGTTTGATCCGAGTGATCTGACACCTGAGCTGATCAATGCACTTTATCAGAAAGATCCTGATCAGAATCAGTTCTGGCCTATCTGGCAGACATTTATTGACAGCAGTAACGGACAATTAACGAATTAATCCTATGAAACTAAAACGAAACACATATATTGCCCTTTTCGTCTTCTTAGCGACAGCTGTTTTCAACTTCAGCTGTACAGACGACCGGGCAGAAGAACTGACATCGATCGATTATGAGAGACTCTTCTCACCTATCGGTATCGAAGCATTTGTGATTAACAGGACCGACGCACGACTAAGCTGGAAACCCAACAAGAAGGTAGCGTCCTACTCACTGGAGGTGTTTGCCGATGACAGCCTCACATTTGCCGGAACACCGGTCAGACAAATCGATGGCGTTACCGGTGATCAACTGCCTTTTTACATCCGCGACTTGGATGGAGAGACGCAGTACTCCGTACGGATCAAAGCTGTTACTTCAGGTGACACCGACTCGAAGTGGAGCGGGGTCTATTTTAAGACAGGTACCGAGAATATATACCTTCCCTTCGAAGATGGTGACCTGAAAGCAACAGCGGTCACACTGCGATGGATACCGGGAAGAACACTCACGACGATCACCCTCGAGCCGGGTGGCATCACACACACGGTAACAGCCGCTGAGATCGCTGCAGGCAGTGCAACCATAGAGGGGCTCACCGGTGAATCCACCTACAAGGCAACCCTACGCAACGGACAAAAAGTGAGAGGCATACTGGAGTTCATGACCCTCGTCGATCTGGGTAATGCCATACCTGTGTATCCCGAAGATGACTTTATCTCAATGCTGGCTGCTGCCGGTGAGGGAGATGCCTTCGCCCTCTTCCCCGGAACATACGGATCGGCGACGAAGTTTATCGTAAACAAATCCATTGAGATCAAGGGTGTCTATCCCTACGACAGACCGATCCTCAGCGGTGATATCTCATTGGAGGATGGAGCGGGACTGTTGCTCAAAGATCTGATACTCGACGGAACAGGTAACGATGGCAGTCAGACCATCGTATTCAACACTGCAGAGGTAACCTATGGTGCATTGACGGTGGAGGGTTGCGAAATCAGAAACTACGTGAAGGGTATGTATTACCTCAATGTGGCTTCTCTGGTGGAATCGATCACATTCAACAACAACATCATCTACAACATCATATGTGACGGCGGTGACTTTATGGATTCCAGAAAAGGGGCCTTCAACAGCCTCAACTTCACCAACAACACAGTCTATAACAGTGTTGCCGGTAGAGATTTCATCCGTTACGATGATGCATCATCAGCTTTCCCCGGAATGACAACTGTCATCAATATAGATCACAACACCCTTTACGGAGTTTGTAACTCATCATCAAAGCGTCTGTTGTACGTCAGATTTAAAGAGAATAAGATCACCTTCACGAATACGATTGTTGCAGACACTGAAGGTATGTTCTCTAATCAGGCAAATACTGATCCTTCACCCACCTTCGGAGGAAATAACTTCTTCAACGCACCGAACCTCTTCTCAGCTTCAGGAAGCTCATCAAAATTCTTTGATGACTCGGCCACAAGTGAAGATCCCGGATTCGTTGATGCAGCCAATGGTGATTTCACGGTTACGAACGAATTGCTGAAAGCCAAAGAGACGGGTGACCCCCGTTGGGTGAAATAACCAAAAAGCGCATAATCTGTTTAGGTCACCCCTTAAAAAAAAGGGGGGTGGCTTAAACAGACTATGTTTATTGACATGAAAACTTTATAATTAAATGAAAAAAATATCGCAATTAATCCTGTTTGCCTTTGTTATCATCTCATGTAGTAACAAACAGACAGATAATTCTTCATACAAATATGACTATCTATACAGTGGTCTCCCGTTTGAGATGCCAAAGATTGAGATTCCTTCCTTTCCGGACAACCGTATAAACATACTGGACTTTGACGGGAAACCGGACGGGATTACACTTAACACAGAAGCCTTTGCCCATGCAATGGAGGCATTGTCGGAGAAGGGTGGCGGCACACTGATAGTGCCGAAAGGTGTCTGGTTCACGGGCCCGATAGTGTTCCGATCCAACATCAACATGCATCTCGAAAAAGGGGCTTTGATACTCTTCTCACCCGATTTTAATCTCTACCCTCTGGTAGAGACAGTCTTTGAAGGGTTGGATACCCGACGTTGCCAGTCACCCATCTCAGGACGTAACCTGGAGAATATTGCAATCACGGGTGAGGGTTCCATTAACGGATCGGGCGAAGCATGGCGACCGCTGAAGAAGGAGAAAGTAACGGAAAGCCATTGGAAGAAGGTGGTCGCCTCAGGAGGAGTCGTACGTGGCGACAACTACTGGTTCCCATCAGCTGCATCGCTGAAAGGGCATGAGATGAGCGACATGAATGTACCCCGTCAGGAGATGACGGAGGATGAATGGATGGCGATCAGGGATTTTCTGCGACCGGTCATGGTCAGTTTTATTGAATGCAGGAATCTCTATCTGCAGGGTGTGCTCTTCGAGAACTCACCGGCATGGAATATCCACCCGCTGATGTGTGAGAATGTGATTGTTGACGGGATCATAGTGCGTAATCCCAGCTATTCGCAAAACGGTGATGGTATCGATCTGGAGTCGTGCGTCAACTCCATCATTGTGAACTCACTGTTCGATGTGGGCGATGATGCCATCTGCATCAAGTCGGGGAAGGATGAAGACGGCAGACGCCGCGGCCGGCCGACGGAGAACCTGATCGTGGATAACTGCAAGGTGTTTCACGGCCACGGTGGATTCATCGTGGGGAGTGAGATGTCGGGTGATGTGCGCAATATCTCGGTGAAGAACTGCCAGTTTCTGGGAACAGATGTGGGATTACGCTTCAAAAGCAACCGTGGTCGCGGTGGGGTGGTAGAAAACATTTACATCTCTGACATCTACATGTTTAACATTGCCACCGACTCGTTTCTGTTTGACCTCTACTACGGTGGCAAATCGGCCTCGGAATCGCTGGCCGACGGAGATACCACACCCACGGATGAACAACTGCATCGGGTCACGGAGAAGACACCACTGTTCAGAAACATCTACGTGAAGAACCTGGTGTCGCGGAACGCACGCAGGGCCATGTTCTTCAACGGGTTGCCCGAGATGAACATCGAAAACATCAACCTTGAGAATGCTTTTATCACCTCCCGTTATGGTGCCGAACTATCGGAGTCCACAGATATAAGTTTCAAAAATGTGACGGTAATCACTGAGGAGGGACCCGCCTTTCAATTCAGCAACGTGAAGAACTTCAGCAGCGAAGGGCTCGGTTTCGATAAGGAAACATCTGACAAAATGATTGAGATTGAAGGAAAGAAAACAACCGGTATGGTTTTCACCGGACTTTCTGAGGATCTTGTGAAGATTACCCCCGATGTGGATAAGAATCAGGTTCTCTTCAACGAGATAAATGAATAAATAAACTGCTGGCTATGATGAGACTTCAACTGATTTTGATCTCTTTGCTGATCATATCCCTCTCCGGCATGGAGCGGAAACCGGTTAAGATACTTATGGCGGGAGACTCTACCATGGCCGACAAGCCACTGTTCAAAAGCGGGAGAGATACCATCACTGGTGAGCTCTTTGAAGAGGTCAACCGTGAAAGAGGCTGGGGACAGCTACTGCCTGAGCTGATCTCTGACAAGGGGCAGGTGGTCAGCTATGCCCGCAACGGACGCAGCACGCGCACCTTCATCGAGGAGGGGTTATGGACGGAGCTGATTGAAAACAGCTCACCCGGCGATATCGTCGTCATCCAGTTCGGCCATAACGACGAGGTGATCACCAAGAAAAGCTATACCAACCCGGTACAGTTCCGGTTGAACTTCGTCGCATTTGTCAATGAGGTGAAGGCCAGGGGTGCCCATCCCGTGCTCTGCACCTCAGTGGCACGCCGGAAGTTCGATGAAAACGGGAAGCTGGTACCAACACACGGAGATTATCCCGATATCATCCGCTCGGTAGCAAGACAGGAAAATGTCCCTTTGATAGATCTGGAAAAGATCACATCAGCATGGTTGCAGCAAGCCGGCGTGGAAGGTTCGAAAGCCTTCTTTCATCAACTGCCTCCCGGTGTGAGCCGGCTCCATCCCGACGGACTGAACGATAACACGCACTTCAACGAAGAGGGGGCAAGAGCGGTCGCAGCATTTTTTATTCAGGAGATCAAACAGCAACAGATGAACGAGATGATCTGTTTAATTAAATAATTATTGGAAATGAAAAAAATATTATTCCTGTTATTCATAATCACACCCATTCTCTCGAACTGCACGCAGAAAACGACATCCGGCAGGGTGCCCAACTATGTGAAGATGGCCGATTCAGAAATGAGGAGAAATCCCGAGAGCTGGATGATCGATTTTCAGGATAAGATCAAGTGGAACTACACGCACGGACTGGAGATACAGGCTTTCATTCAGGTGTCTGAGAAAACAGGCGATGAGCAATACTTTACTTATGCCGAGAACTACGCCGACACCATGATTAATGAGGATGGAGCCATTCAGACCTATCGTC
>LSQX01145266.1_pt1 | contig 10239 bp, 14 predicted proteins | sample 654561 | NCBI WGS metagenome assembly LSQX01 (sample SAMN04489861, study PRJNA283612) | anaerobic digester metagenome | isolation source: 4 biogas reactors fed with cattle manure at either 37C or 55C with and... | place: Denmark: Kongens Lyngby | collected 2014
GCGAAAGCCATCGCCTCCTGCGGAAGATTGTCGCTGAAAAGACGGCACGTCATGAACAGCAGGCGCGGGCGAACTCGCTTGCCGCCGGACAACGTGCTGTAGCGCGCAGCCTGCCAAACAGGATCGTCCTTTCGGTGCGTTGGAGTGAGAAAATGCGCCAGAGCGCGTTCAAACTCAACAAGTTCGCCTTCGATTTTACACTTCATGTCGGATGTCATCAATTAGGCGTTCTCCATAATATTTAGCGGCACTTCACGGCCGTCTTCTCCGACCAATGTCGTCAACTCTTCTTTCATTTCTTCAAGCATTTTTGCGCATCGATCCGCAAGAGCAATGCCCTCGCGAAAAAGTGTCATCGATTGCTCAAGCGGCGTGTCGCCTCGTTCGAGCAGCATTACGATCTCTTCAAGTCGTTTGACAGCTTCTTCATACGAAAAATCCGCCTGCCCCGACGTATATTGTGCCTCTTTTTCGTTTATAACACGATCATTAGATGATTCTTTTCCAGACGCCATTATTTTTTCCTTTCCATGAGCGGCTGCCTTCCTTCAGGGCGAGCTCGCCGATCACACCATCGAGCTGCTCAATCAGTAAGCGACTACCTTCCTTCATTGAGAGCTCGCGTCACCTCAAGCTCCACTGATCCGTCACTGAAAAGCGCCTCAACAGCATCTTTTGTATGTAAACCTGCCGCACGTGTCACCCAGTCCCCGTCCTTCTTTCTTAGAACAGCATATCCACGGGAAAGAATTGCGTAAGGCGAAAGCGCTTCTATAGCCCGGCGAAGTGCCGTATGTTGATAGGAAACCTTATTGATGTATTGTCGCATACTTTCTTTAAGTTGACGGGATAACCGTTCCGTCACATGATGTTCTCGCGTAAAACGCTTTTCAAATGCGTGGCCAAGTTCGCGCGAAAGATAGTCCAGCCGTAACGCATGACGATCGACAACAGCACAAGGATTTTGCAATATCGGTCGATTGGCAAGCGACATAACGTNNCGTATAATCGGTCTCATGGCCTACAGCTGAAATGACCGGAATAGATGAAGCGGCAATCGCACGTGCCGTAATCTCTTCATTAAATGGCTGCAAGTCTTCCAAAGATCCGCCTCCGCGCCCGACAATGATCACGTCACCTAAGTGAAGACGGTTGGCCGTTTCAATGGCAGAAGCAATCAAGTGTTCCGCGCCTGCTCCTTGAACAGGTGTTTCGACTAAAATCAGACGCATGCCGGGAAAACGACGCTGGATAACGTGAATAATATCGCGAATGACGGCACCTTGAGACGATGTCACCGCGACCACACGTTTTGGAATAAAAGGGATCGGCTTCTTTCTTGAAGGAGCAAATAGACCTTCCTTCTCCAGTTTATCTTTAAGCTCTATAAATTGACGATACAGATCGCCGACGCCACTCTCTTCACGGATAGACTCTGCAACGAGCTGAAAGCGACCTGTTTTATCGTAGAGGTTGGGTGTTCCCTGAATGACGACCTTCATACCTTCCGTCATACGCACTGGCGCGAAAGGAGCTCGGCTTCGAAACAATACGCAGGACACGGCGGCCTCTTGATCTTTCAACGTGAAATAGGCATGGCCGGAAGGATAACGCTTGTAGCCTGATATCTCACCGCGCACCGCCACACGAGAAAGATTGGGGTCAGACCGAAACAGCTGATTAATACGTGTATTAAACTCAAGAACAGAAAGCGGCTCACTCATGCGCTTCCTCACTTTGTTGATGCATCTTGTCAGATTTGATCTCACCATTTTGAGGGACACGCTTTTTCTCAAAACGATCGACATTGCCCAACACGGCGTTGACAAATGGGCGCGACTGGTCGGTACCGTAAGTGTCCGCGAGGATGACGGCCTCGGAGATAGCAATTTCCGTCGGCACTTCGTCATCAAATAAAAGCTCAAAAACGCCGATACTCAAAATTGCTACGTCAATTATCTCTTGGCGATCGAGCGTCCAACCGCGAAGATATTTAGAGATAATCGATCGAATATCTTCTTGGTGTTCAAGAACACCATCGATCAGACGATTAAAATAAAGCGCATCATCTTCAGGTTCGATAGGATACTCTTCGATGAATCGCTGACGCTGCTCTTCCTCCCTCTCCGGACGAATGGCCAGCTGATATAGAAGCGACAACGCTTGTTTGCGCGCATGATGACGGCTCATGAACAGATCACCTTTCAGCGGAATTTGCCGGGGGGAAAGAGTTTATCGATCAACTTGCGTATAGACTCCCGATCACTAAAGAATCGATAACCGATGTAATAACCAAGCACAGCGAGAATCAATATAAAAAGTAGTTTCCAAATACCGAAAATGACCCAAAGCAACGCGAAGCAAAAACCGATGATGGCTCCAATTACACCCGGTGTGAGATTAGGACGGTCATCCTGTCGCGGAGGCTTGTTGTCGAAAAATGCCATGAAAATTATCGCTCCACACGCGGTGAAATCGCCTCGACGCGATGCACACGGACACGCACTTGACCGACCTCGATGCCGGTATATTTTTCGATGTCTTTTTTAACGCGATCCTGCACACGCGCCATCATGACAGGAATCTCTATATTGGGATACACCTGAATAACAAGAAGAATCGAGATTTTCCCATCCTTATACGGCGAAACACGAGCTCTGGAAGATTTCACACCGGATTGCGACGCTTTTGCCGCGTTAAGAGCAATGCTTTCTATCGCCTCGACGCCGATTTCAATTTGACCGATCTCGTTCTCACGAACGCGTGTACGACGCAAACGTCCTGAAAGAATCGTCAAGACCAGCGTAATCACAGTGATCAAAAGTCCAACGATTCCTAACACCAGCGCAATCGTGCGTGCAGGCTGTCTTTGCACAATGTCCACAATTAGCGTCACGACGCCTTCTAAGATTCGATTGCTCGCGATCATCGAAAGCGACAGAAGAAAAACCACCGCGAGGATAAAGGAAAAAATAATGAGTATAAATCGTGTCCAGCGGTTCACTGCCGTACCTCCTCGGTTACGTCGCCGACGGCCTTTTCGGCACCGCGGCTTTCACCTTTTGTCTTATCCTCCAGCACGCGCATAACGTGTACATTGACCGCGTCGACGTTAAGTCCGGTATAGCGTTCAACGTCCTTTTTAACGCGTTCTTGTACAGACCACGCCACTTCCGGCATAACATAGCCGAAACGTACGTCTATGTATACAGTAATGATGACATCGTCCGAATCATCGCCCCTAAAAACCACACGCACGCCGTGGCCTTCGTGCTCGAGACCGATCGCTCCTTTAATGCTCGTCACAATACCCGTATTCAAAGAACAGACCCCCTCCGTGTGGGCCGCGGCTTTGGCGGCGTATTGCGCGATAAAACCCTGCGACATCGCGCGCTCACCTTTGATCGAATACGTGCGGCCGTGATGATCCATGCTCAGGCGCGCTCCAGATAGGCTCCTGTCCGTGTGTCAATGCGCACGATTTCACCTTGGTTGATGAACAGCGGCACACGAATCTCAGTACCTGTTTCCAGAACGGCATTTTTTGTAGCGCTCTGTGCCGTGTCACCGCGGACGGCCGGCTCACATTCAGTAATCTTTAGCTCAACGATGTTCGGCAACTCGACCTGAAGGATTTTCCCTTCCCAGAACATCACACGCACCACCATCCCCTCTTTGAGGAATGGAAGGCCTTCCTCCAGCATGTCGGAGCCGATGGGAATCTGCTCATACGTTTCCTGATCCATGAAATAGTACAGATTCTCGTCTTTAAAGATATACGCCATATCGCGACGAGAGAGAGACACCGGTTCATATTTGTCGGAAGGGTTAAAAGTTGTCTGAACGACACTGCCCGTCTCCAAATTTTTGTATTTAACGCGGACAAACGCTGAGCCTTTCCCCGGTTTCACGTGTTGAAACTCGACAACTTGACAAGGTTGTCCGTCCATCACAAAAGTTGTTCCATTTCGAAAATCGCCCGCACTGATCATACATACCTCCGTGTTCAGTATGAAACTATATTATAAGTAAACTTGTACTTCGTATATTATGACAATGCGCCGAATGCCGCAAGTAAAGCCGGCACATGATACGTTGTCATGCAAAATTTTGGCACCGCTTATCAGATGGGACTTTTACATCTATATCGCATCACGGCATAACAATGCAATGGGCAAGTCAGAAAAACAGAACTTTTTTGGCGAACCTAAACACGTTTTAAACGAGCATGTTCTTTTTCTGGTAAAGTAGACGGAAAAGAGTGAAAATCGCAGAAAGAACGATAACGATGAGTGACGATAGCAGAATGACTGCGTCTTCAAAAACAAGCCATTTTTCAAATAACAACGCTACCCTGAAAGGTAGAGCACGAGTTCGCGCTTTCTTTTTTCCCGATGCGATCGTTGCCTCGCCGGATGTCATCCCTTATGGAAAATTTCGCGACAAAGGAATACGCGCAGTGTTTCTTGACCTTGACAACACGCTTGCCATCGACGGCTCCTACCAAGCCGACACCTACACGAAGCAACTTGTCGCTCACATTCGTGAAGCCGGACTTACGCCCGTTATCGTCTCTAATGCCGAGCATGAGCGTGCGCTCGCGTTTGCCGCATCGGTTCCTGCCGAATGTATACCTAAAGCGAAAAAACCTTCGACAGATATCATCCGAGCCTACATCATGGAAAACAATTGGCAACCGCATGAGATCTTGATGGTAGGTGATCAGCTCCTAACAGACGTCCTATGCGCTCGTCGTCTTGGGATGAATATTATCCTGACAAAACAGCGCGCAAAGCATGAGATTATTCCGATTCGTCTGAAACGCCACATCGAAAAATGCTTGATCCTGCTTGGCGGATACCGCCATTGGAAAATTCTGAAAGAGAAAGGACAAACCCTGTGATTGTTAGCAAATTCGGAGGATCGTCACTTGCAAATGCCTCGCAATTTCAAAAAGTCTGCTCTATTATGCGTGCCAATCCCGAAAGAAAAATCATGGTCGTCTCCGCGCCGGGCAAACGATTATCCGTTCCGGGCGACATAAAGCTGACGGATCGACTGATCGCCCTTGCCGACACTAAAGAACAAGAGAGCCGTGTTGACACCGACATCGTAAACGCGATTGACGAGCAGATTCGTTCGATCTGCACAGGACTTTCACTTCCCGATACATTGCCCGATCAATTGAAGGACGACATCATTACATTCGCTCAAAACGTTGATATCAATAAACCTTGGACACGCGCAGACCTCATCGCAACAGGAGAGATGGCATCAGCCACAATCGCTACTGCATACCTTCAGAGTATGGGCACGCCGGCTCGCATGGTAGATCCTAGAAAGGCGGGACTCCTCGTCTCCTCATCCGATAGCAAGATGTCCATCCTACCTCAAACGTATCTTCTTCTCGAACATCTCAAGTGGACGGAAGAAATCCTGTGCGTTCCCGGTTTTTTTGGCGTTGACGAGCAAGGGCATACGGTGTTGTTCTCACGAGGCGGCTCTGACATTACCGGATCCGTCTTGGCAAAAGCGACCGGCGCAAAATTATACGAAAACTGGACGGATCGTGACAGCGTATTCGCGGTCAATCCGGAGATTATTGAGCCAACAGATCCCATCTTGGAAATTAGTTACCGAGAGATGCGCGAACTGGCATATATGGGCTTTTCCATTTTGCATCCCGAAGCGCTTGAACCCGTAATCGAACAGCGCATTCCCGTTCACATCCGTAACACAAACAATCCTTCCGCTCCCGGCACGAAGATTATTCCGGAGCGCACACATATCGAGCGCGCCATTACAGGCATCGCCGCGTCGGATCAATTCGTAGCCTTAAGTCTTCGCCGAGTCCTCATTAATCAGGAGATCGGTATTCTGCACCGTATTCTTCGTTTTTTCGTAGATGAATCGATCAACGTCCATCACGTCCCCACCGGAATAGACTCCGTGAGCATCATCGTTCGCGATGATGCTCTGACGCTTGAAAAAGAACAAAGGATTCGTGAACGTCTCGAAGATGAACTCGGTATTAGCGATGTCATTGTGACACGAGGTCTTGCCATCATCATAATGGTCGGTGAAGGCATACGCGACGATGTCGACGTTCTGGCAAAAGCAACCTGCGCCCTCGCTGAAGAACGCATCAGCATCGAGACGGTTATCTTGGACTATTTCGAAATAAGCCTAATTTTTATGGTACGTGATCACGACAAAACACGCGCCGTGTCGGCTCTTTATCGTACTTTCTTTAAGAAAAAACCGGACGACAAATCAAAAATCATGCTGTAAAACATTGGAACTGTATGCTCATCCAATATGGTAATCAGCATCGTTCATTGAGTTAGCAAGCCTGTCAACGACGTGCCCCCGTATCGAGGATAACGTTACTGCTCATGAGCCGGTCAAGACCTGACGCCTTCGCATGACGCAAGTTGTATCCTGAAAGCAACACACGGGATACGTAGAGATATCCGTCACTCTGATGCCAGTAAGGCGTCGGTCCGTAACCGCACTGAAGAATGAGGCCATGCTCTTTCAAAATGGCTGTTCTTTTAGGATACAGCTCGGCATGCTCTCCAAATGGATAATAAAATGCCCACACGTCGCCAGTGTGCGGTTTGATCCAGCGCTCCCACATCATGAAATCCTCGAGGAGATCCTTCTCCGAAGAAAAAGGAACGGAAATCCGATGGTAGCTTCCGCTTGCAATATTCCAGTTTTTTCGATGAAGCGCATCAAGAATGGCTGTGACGACGTTACGGTTTTCTTCATAATCTGAAGAAACAGGTTTAATACCCTCTGAACCTTGGTTCTTAGCGTTGTATTGCCACGCAAGATCCTGAACCTGTGCCATGGGATAACCGAATAATCCGAACTGTCCGACAAGAGCGATCGTTCCTCTTGCCCCATTGAATGAAAAATCGGGATGCCGCTCAACAAACGCTTCGATGACGCCGATCGCCGTGAAGGATCGATCGCGTCGCTCTGTGCCATCCAAATCGAGTACGACACCGATCAGCTGCCCCTCATCGTTGAGCTCAAGCCGGTGAGCAATGCCGCTTTCAGTGCGCGGTCCAGACGAATAGAAATCTTCCAATACCAAGACAAGCGGTTTTTTGCCTTCCGGTACCGGTACATGACACAACTGCCCCTTTTCGTTTACGAGCGATCGTTCATTAATTAAGACGTAATCTTTTTGGTATAGCACATCGAGCGCACGTTCCAATTCCGAAATCATGACAAGATCTCTGTCAGCCGCAGGCTGAAACACATCACCGTCAAACGCGCGGTCAGGATCAGCGATTAAAGGTTTGAGCGAAAGGTGCTCGACTGGATCCCGCCAAAAGATAACGCGTTCAGGATTCACTTCTTTACAAACAGCATAGTACGAAAGAAGTTCTTCATCTTCTGAGAACCACCGGATGAGTCGCTTGATTTTCTGTTCTGCATCGTACGTTTGCTCATGATACATGTGATCACGAATCTCAGGCATGAGCTCCCCGTAGTACACACGTTTGACCTCCATCATTTTGTCATGAACGTAATAGATAAGAGGCTTTACCGTCTTAAAAGTCTTATTGTTCAGTATGCCGTCGAGTAGCGCAAGCTGTTCTTCACGATTTTTGTCGACTCCCGATTTGAGAACTTTGTCGATCAGTTCACGCGCCGCTGTCATTGTGCTTTTATTACTGAAAAATGTGCCGAATTCTTGTCGAAAAGGTAGTATCTTTACCACATTATCCGCGAATCGGACGATCGTGCTCTCGTCGACGTTACCCTCAAGATAATCAGCGATAACAGCGTGAATATATTCGAAGAAAGAGGTCGTCGCAATCGGTACATAACGTGCCATACGATAAGTCTCTTTCGGCGTCCAGCTATCACCTTTTGCCGCCTCAGAAAGAAGAGCTTTTCCTCGCAAGGCAACCTTTTCTTCTACGCGTCTGATAAGCTGATCGGTCTCCGTTATTACCGATTGGACAGATGACTTGTCGGTAGAGATCAGGTCAGCACGGAAAAGTCTTAATTCGTCGTACATCGCGATCATTCGGTCGTCATCGCCGCGCTCGAAAGCTTGTTCGAAATCACGCCACGTGTACGGTACAACAGGATCGTTTTTTCTTAGGACAAGCCAAAGCAACGCGACGGCGGACACAAGTGTCGCTAAGGCGATCGCGATCATCCGCCGTTGACGTATTCGCGCGGCAGAGTGCTGCTTAGTCGAGATACCCGACTTCTTGCCGGAGCGCTTAAACATTGTCCATAAGCGACAGTTGTCGCGCTTCTATCGTCTCTTCTCGAATGTATCTTCCTGCTGTCGGGATCTTCGCGATTTTATAATATTGGAGATCCTTGACAAAATGGAGATCCGCTTCGGTCAGAAGACTTACCACAACGTCATTCTTGGATCGCAAGATCGTCGCACCCTGCGCTTGGCGCGTCGCTTTTTGAACAATCAATGACGACGAAAAGACGAGCAACTTATTCTTTTTCGAACGAATGGCAAATATCGGATCCTCATCGGGCGGTATGAAAGCCATACCGATAAGGGGCGACGCGTCACTATAAGCGTTGACAAGTTTCTTTCGGCGCTGTTTTGTCTCATAGTGCGCTACATCGACGCGCACACCCTTGCCGTTTTGAAACACGAACAAAAATTCACCGTCAAACTGTTCATCCTCAACGGAATGAATAAACACGACATGTTCACCCTCATCGAGGTCGAGCAGATTAGGCGAATATTCACCCAGCAAAGACGGTCGGTGATCCTCAATTTCCCACGCTTTGAGTTTGTAAACTTGAGCCTTATCAGTGAAAAAGAACAGTTCGGAATGATTCGTCGACTCGATCTCTTGAATGAGCTTGTCGCCTTCTTTGACTTTGATTTCGAAGTTGCCGCGAAGCGACGTCAAGGCAAGTTTTTTGATGTAGCCCTCTTGCGTCAAATAAAGACGCGTATTGTAATTCGGAATCAAATCTTCCTCTTCCGGTATCTCTATGTCATCAGGCTCGATTAATTCAGTTTTACGCTCTCGACCATACTTTTTGGCTACATCAGCAAGTTGTGCTTTTATCTTGTTGCGGATGCGAGCCTTGCTTCCGATCAGACGCTCAAGGTCTGCAATGTCTTTTTCTAATACATCGATATCGCGTAACCGCTTCAAAATGTAATCCCTGTTTAAGTGACGAAGTTTAATGTCAGCGACGTTCTCTGCTTGCACCTCATCGATATCGAACGCCTGCATCAATCGAGGCACCACCTCTTTTTCCGATTCCGTAAGACGAATAACGGCAATGGCCTTGTCGATGTCGAGCAGAATTTTCTCCATACCGCGCAAAAGATGAAGCCTATCGCGCATACGTGCCGCATCGTATTTCGCTTCTCTTACGATACAGCCGCTGCGCCAAAGAATCCATTCGTTGAGGATTTCGCGAACACCGAGAACTTTGGGCTGTCCGTTGATAAGCACGTTGAAATTACATGAAAATGAATTCTGCAACGGCGTCTTATCAAAGAGCCTGTGAAGCAACACATCGGCATCAGTCGAAGCGCGGTATTCAACGGTAATACAAAGGCCGTTCAGATCTGTCTCATCGCGCACATTGACAACATCATTATATTGTCCCGATTTCATACCGTCAGCGATATCTTCAATGATCGCTTCGATCGTCGTCGTATAGGGAATTTCTCTGATTTCAATCCTGCGTTCTTTGCGATTGATATCCACCGCGCCGCGAATCTGAAACGAACCTCTTCCAGAATTGTAAATATCGCGCATCTGGTCGCGATCGTAAATAATATAACCTCCCGTAGAGAAATCGGGCGCCGGCATATAATCCAACAGATCGACCTCCGGGTCATCGATCAGCGCAATCGTCGCCTCGCAAACTTCCTTTAAGTTGAATGAGCAAATATTGCTCGCCATGCCGACCGCTATGCCNNGTTGTTGACGAGAATCGTCGGGAACGTCGCCGGAAGCAGCAGCGGCTCTTTCATGGTACCGGAATAGTTGTCGACGAAATCGACAGCTTGCTTTGAGAGACCGGAGAATAGAGCCTCACAAGACGGGTCAAGACGGACTTCCGTGTAGCGCGACGCAGCGTACTGCATGTCGCGCGAAGTTACACTGCCAAAGTTGCCCTTGGAATCGATCCACGGATGAAGCAATGCGCCATTGCCTCTTGTCAGGCGAACCATCGTCTCGTAAATGGCCTGATCGCCGTGAGGATTAAGTT
>LSQX01387210.1_pt1 | contig 10239 bp, 6 predicted proteins | sample 654561 | NCBI WGS metagenome assembly LSQX01 (sample SAMN04489861, study PRJNA283612) | anaerobic digester metagenome | isolation source: 4 biogas reactors fed with cattle manure at either 37C or 55C with and... | place: Denmark: Kongens Lyngby | collected 2014
CTCCTATACCATAACACCCCATAATTACCGGTTTTTCTTTCCCGTCCTCATCCGAAAATGTACATTCAAGAGCTTCGGTATATTTTGTTCCAAGCTTAAAAATATGACCTACCTCTATTCCATACGTTATCTTAACCGGAACCCCGCACTTAGGACAAGAATCACCTTCTGCAATGTTTCTTATGTCTTCTACTACATATTTATCAAAATCTCTTTCTGTATTAACGTTCATGTAATGATAACCGGTTTCATTAGCTCCTGTATAAAAGTTTCTCATGTTTACAATTTCCCTGTCAGCTATTACATCAATACCCAATCCTATAGGTCCTGCAAATCCAACTTCGGCACCCGTAATATCTTTCACCGTATTTGGGTCTGCCATATCAAGCTCAATACAATTAAGATAGTTTTGTAATTTTGTTTCATTAATTTCTCTGTCACCTCTTACTACAACTGCAACAACTCGGTCATCAGCTTTATATAGAATTGTTTTTGCAAACATTGAAGGTGAGCAATCAAAAAAGCTCATTAACTCATCTATTGTTCTTGCATCCGGAGTTGCCACTTTTTCAATCTGTTTCATTTCTTCTTTGTTCTGCTGTTCAGAAACAACACATTCAGCTTTTTCATCATTTGCTGCATAACCGCAAGCATCACAAAATGCTATTACACTCTCCCCTATTTCAGACTTAACCATAAATTCCTGAGAGCCGGACCCCCCCATAGCACCTGTATCAGCATCCACTACCATATAATCTAAGTTCATTCTGTCAAAAGCCTTACTATAGGCACCAAACATCTTTTTGTATGAATTATCCAATCCTATTTCGTTCTTATCAAAGCTATAAGCATCCTTCATAATAAATTCCCTGCTTCTCATTACTCCAAAACGGGGTCTTCTTTCATCCCTATACTTAGTCTGTATTTGATATAAAATAAGGGGTAATTGCTTATATGACTTAACTTCATTTTTTACTGTCTCAGTAAATATCTCCTCGTGTGTCGGTCCTAAGCAAAAATCTCTATCGTGTCTATCTTTAAGTCGAAACATTTCCGGTCCGAAAACATCCCATCTACCTGACTTTATATATGCTTCAGACGGAAGAAGGGCAGACATCAAAAGCTCTTGGGCTCCCTCATTGTCCATTTCTTCTCTTATTATTTGCTCAACCTTCCTTAAAACCTTATATCCTAAAGGTAAAAAAGAATATATTCCTGATGCTAATTTTCTTATCAAGCCTGCTCTTAGCATTAATTTATGACTTTCTGTTTCTGCCTCTGCAGGATTTTCTCTCAGTGTGGGAATAAGCATTTGTGAAACTCTCATTTATTATACATCTCCTTATGGCTATTTATTAACTATTACAACTGCATGTGCAGATATTCCTTCTTCTCTCCCAGTAAAACCAAGAGCTTCCGTTGTTGTAGCTTTAATATTTATCAGTTTTGAATCTACATTAAGAACCTGAGCAATATTTTTCTTCATTTCAGATGTGTACGGAGACATTTTAGGGGCCTGAGCTATAATCGTCATGTCAATATTGCCTATTTTATAATTATTTTCATACAGGATTTGATTAACCTTTTCTAATAATAACAGGCTTGATATCCCTTTATATTGGCTGTCCGTATCCGGAAAATGTTTGCCTATGTCACCATAAGCAATAGCTCCAAGCAATGCATCCATTAAAGCATGAAGCAATACATCAGCATCAGAGTGTCCATCCAATCCGTATTTATGTGGAATGTCAACACCTCCGATTATTAATGGTCTTCCTTTTACTAATCTATGCACATCATATCCATGACCTATTCTCATAAGTTATTTCCTTTCTATACACACCTGTGCACAACTCCGATTATAGCACAACATTTCAATCGGCACATTATATCTTGCGCCCGATTACCCATGTAAGTTTCCCTTAATAAGCAGCAATAATAATCGATTAAACTAATCATTATTCTATATTTTATCAACATGATTGTCAATAATATTCTTAATTAAGCTTTTTGGTTTGTAGACATTTTGTTATCTGTTTTATTTCTAAATCATGCCCTTTTTTTATTGCATATTATTAATTCATGATGTAGAATTAAAAAAAGAGGACGGTAGTTGTTCCTACCGTCCAATAAGTAAAGGGGGTCTCAATGTATTTTGTGAGGTCATTAATAAGTATTACCTATTGAAAAAAACTTATACATGTTTTTTAAAGTTTTTTTAAAAAAAACTTTTAGTAAAGCAAAAAATAGGTAAGAATTCTGTATGGAACAATAGAGAAAAGGTGAAAAAATGATATCAATTAGAAAAAGTATTTCAATAATACCGGCAAAAGCATTTATTCTGATTAGCAAAATGCTCGGCAAAAAGGGTTCTTCCGCTCCGGGTAAAATAGCACTGAAAATATATCCTGACATATTAAAAGTATTGGCAAAACAAATACACCATGAAATTATTGCTGTATGCGGTACAAACGGTAAAACAACCACAAATAATATTTTATATTCTTTATTAACTCAATCGGGCAATAAAGTTGTATGTAATAATTTAGGGGCAAACATGTTGGCAGGCGTTACTACAGCATTTATTTCTAAATCATCAATATTTGGTAACTTGGATGCTGATTATGCATGTATAGAAATAGATGAAGCCTATACATCAATAGTGTTTGAACATCTTACTCCTTCAAAAATAATAATAACTAATTTATTTAGAGACCAACTTGATAGATACGGAGAGATTGACATCACTGCAGCACTTATTGATAATGCATTATCGAAAGTACCTGATACTACTGAACTTATAATAAACGGAGATGACCCTCTAACTGTCCGTTTTGGACATGGTACCAATATGAGATGTACATATTTTGGAGTAACTCAAGATGTAGATGCAAATGCAGTAGATACAAAAGAGGCAATATATTGTCCCCTATGTGGTGAAACCCTTAATTATGATTATTATCATTATAGTCAACTTGGTAAATATCATTGTAAATCCTGTGGATTTAAACGACCGGAACCGGATTTTGAAATTTACAATGTTAGTCTTGATAATAGTTTAGCTTTTACATATAAGTACAACGATACCATAAGCTATATAAGCGTAAATCAACGTGGGTTTTATAATATATACAATATAGCCGGTGCTTTAATTACTGCTTTACAACTTGGCATTAGTGTGGATGAGATTAACAGTGCTTTGAATTTATATAAACCACAGATAGGAAGAATGGAAACTTTTTTAATAAAAAAACCTATAATTTTAAACTTATCTAAAAATCCGGCGGGTTTTAATCAAGCTATTTCTACAATCCTTAGAGACACCCGCACCAAAAACGTTTTAATTATCATTAATGACAACGCTCAAGATGGCAAAGATATATCATGGCTTTGGGATGTGAATTTCGAAGAATTAAAAAATGCTAACGTTATTAAATATATAGTCTCAGGAATTAGAAAGTTTGATATGTCACTTAGACTAAAATATTCAGATATTGATAAAAAAATGGTACTTATCGAAGACGATATTAAAAAATCCATTGAAAAAATGCTTTCACAGAACGGTGAAGTGTGTTATATCCTTGTAAATTACACAGCTTTATTTACGACTCAAAAAATACTTAAAGCAATGGAGAAAAAATCAAAAATTACAGGAGGAAATAATGAATAACTTTCATCTAACTATAGGTCATTTATTTCCTGACCTTTTAAATCTCTATGGAGATAAGGGAAATATTGAAGCTTTAAAAAAAAGGGCACAGTGGCGGGGCATTGATGTAGAAGTTAAAGAATTTACTTTATCTTCGGATATATGCTTTGAAAAGCTTGACATTGTTTTTATAGGTGGTGGTTCTGATAGAGAACAACTAACCGCATGCAAAAAACTGAAGCAAATCGAAACCCTTATTCATAATTATGTCGATAATAATGGTGTTTTACTGGCTATTTGCAGTGGATATCAACTACTAGGGAATTATTGTAAATCGCAAAACGAAAAAATCGAAGGGCTAGGCATTTTAAATATACATACCGATGCAGATAAATCAAGATTAATAGGTAATGTAGTGATAGATGCAGAATTAAATAATCAGAAAGTTAAAATTGTGGGCTTTGAGAATCACAGCGGAAGAACTTATATTAATAATCATAAACCCTTAGGAGAAGTTAAATTCGGAAATGGAAACAACAGCAACGACAGATATGAAGGAGTTATATATAAAAATGTCATCGGTACATATCTTCACGGACCCTTGCTCCCCAAAAACCCAATATTAACTGATTATTTATTGGAAAAAGCTTTGAAAAATTCTTATCCTGATACTTTTACTGCTCTAAGTCCCCTTGATGATATATTGGAAACAAAAGCAAGAGACTATATAGTAAATAGATTTGATGCGGTTTTATAAAGCACGTGAACACAAGCACGGACAAACCACGGGACAGGGGAAACCACGGGTACGGTTCCATCGGATCCCCTTAGGTCGTTCGCTTCGCTCACGATCCGCTCGAACCGTCCCCATGGTTTGGTCCCCATGGTTTATTGGTTGTTTTATATATATTTTTTCACTACTTCGTCAATTTCATTTTCATCATTTGATGGCATAGAAACATTTTCGCATAATTTCCACTCTTCAACATGTTCAACGGCTTCCCCCGGTGCAACCTTTTTCAGTTGCCCCAAACTTTCCATCTCAACCATAAAATCATTTGTATATGTTTCATATGATACACCAAAATCCGGATATACTCCGTTTTCTATATGGTTATAATACTTAACAAACATATTGCCTTTATTGATATATGCAGCCCAACCATCTTCATTTGATAATCCAATTTTAAAAGGTTCGCTTTTATTTGGGTTCTGCTCTAATGTTATATACTTCTCTCCCCAATATACCCTTTTGTCATTCATTTTTGTATAAGGCCAAAGTGCCAAAACTCTGTTACCAAGTAATCCTGTATCGCGCTGTGGCTGAGGTATTATTTCTTTTCCTCCTGCTGCCATTACTGTTAATGCCCATGGGGCAAACTCAATCTCCCATGCTCCTGTATTTGTAATTCTATGAATTAAAGTTATGTGAGTGTCATTTTCATTAATTATAACTTCTATTTCTTTTTTTATTTGAACCCATTTTTCTTCTTTAGGGCTTAACTTAATCCCGTTATTAATCCTTTCCCAATTGACCTCGGATTTATCCGGAAAATATGTACGCGGTTTATATTCCGGGCTATGCCACAACCTATGCCCTCCGTACAAACACCATGCTCCCCCACCAAAAATGCTAAACTCCTCTTTTCCGATAGCAGACTTACCTTCCTTAGCTTCATAAAACATATTATCCCCATTTGTAAATCCGTACCTTATGATTCTGGGTCCAAGCTCAATCGTTGCTACTAAGTCAATAATGCCATTACTTAATTGCACACATTTACCCCAATTTCCATATTCAATCTCCTTTATAGTTACTTTACCCATTTAATTTTCCCCCCAATTATTATTATTAAAAAAGAACTAGAAAAACACACAAAGGAACAATCCAAATGTCATTCTGAGCGCAGCGAAGAATCTCATATTCTACACCTCTGTTTTATGTGCCAGTGAAAAACTTTACTTTTAGTAAGGCACAAGAGATCCTTCGCTCCACTTCATTCCACTCAGGATGACAAGTAAGTGTACTAATACTCACACCTACATCAAATAGCAACTAGTATATCTATTCTATAAGAACTTAAAAAATCCTTTAATTTTAATATAGTAAGAAAATAATTTTAAAATTCCAGGGTTTTTAATGATTCAGTCGCTATTCAGAGGTAGTTGTTAATTTATTAACATTATTGTTGATTTTTTTGTTATTATAATATATCATTTAAGGTAAGTTTTTAAGTTCAAACAATGACTTAACAAATTAAATTTTAAATAATTGTAAGGAGGATGTAACATGCAAAGCTTAACAGGAAATTGTATTGTCGGTCAATCAGGAGGGCCAAGCTCAGTAATCAACTCAAGCTTATGCGGGGTTTTGGAACAATCTCTAAAAAGTTCTAAAATAAATAAAGTCTACGGAGCTGTCAATGGTATTGAGGGTCTTCTTGAAAAAAGAATAGTTGATTTAGGGTCAATAATAAACACAGAGGAAAACTTCCATCTGCTTAAAAGCACACCCGCTGCTTATCTTGGCTCATGTAGATTTAAGCTGCCCGATTTAGAAGGCAACAAGGAAATGTATGACAAAATATTCGGCATTTTTAAAGAATACGATATCGCATATTTTTTCTATATTGGTGGAAATGATTCTATGGATACGGTTGCAAAACTGTCTAAATATGCTGAACAAATATCTTTCCCTATTAATATTCTCGGTGTACCTAAAACAATTGACAATGACTTATATGGTACAGACCATACCCCCGGTTTTGGGTCTGCGGCGAAATATATTGCCACCACCATAAATGAAATCACACGTGATATGAATGTATACAACATTGATTTTGTTACGATTATAGAGGTTATGGGTCGAAATGCAGGTTGGCTAACAGCTTCTGCTGCCCTTGCAAGAAGCAACTATAATTCAACCCCTGACCTAATATATCTACCGGAAGTACCTTTTTCAATAGAAAAATTTGTCGAAGATGTAACAAGGGTTCAAAAAGAAAAGAAAAGAGTTGTTGCTGTAGTTTCTGAAGGAATCCGAGATGCAAACGGCGAATATATATGTGATGTTATTAATAAAGATAAGCCCCTAGACTCTTTTGGTCATAAATCCCTTGGTGGTACAGCAGCTGTTTTAGGTGAAATAATCGGAGATAAATTAGGATGTAAAATACGACATATCGAACTTAGTCTATTACAAAGATGTGCCGCACATTCGGCTTCAAAAACAGATGTTGATGAAGCTTATATGGTAGGTGCAGAAGCTGTAAAAGCTGCTGAAGAGGGTATAACAGGTCAAATGATGATTTATGTAAGGGAACCCGGAAAAGATTATAAAATAACTATTGACCATGTTAATATTGATAAGATTGCAAATAAAGAAAAGAAAATCCCACTAGAATGGATAAATGAAGAAGGTAATGATGTAAAACCTGAAATTATCGATTATATGAAGCCACTAATAATGGGTGAACCGAATTTGGTTGTAAAGGATGGAATTCCACTTCATATAGTTTTGGATACAAGTAGTATATAAGTTGGTCAGTTGGTCAGTTGGTCGGTTGGTCAGGAAAAGTATAGATGAGGTTCTAACAACTAATATACTTGTCATTCTGAGCATCAGCGAAGAATCTCATGCTCTATACTGTCATTATTAGTGGTAGTATAGAATTCCATATTTAGTACGGTGGGCTCCTTCGCTCTACTTCGTTCCGCTCGGGATGACAGTAGACTGAGGCTCTACAAACAAGGCGTAATACTAAAACAAAACCAAGGGGATATTTTCTCCTTGGTTTTGCATATTGTCTGTTCAGCATGCTTTTCCTTACCCCTGTCCAACCGACCAACTGTTTTTCAATTCCCCAGAGTTTTTAAATGTTTCCCTATATGCTTATACAACGCATCGTAATAATCATCTTCATACTTATGCAATACTTTATAAATTCTATCTTTAAATCTTAAGCTTCCGTCTTCCTTTTTAGCTTGTAGTATCAATCCATAGGTAATGTGTATCACCTGTCTGGAATCATCTTTGTTCATCAAATCAGGAAGTTCAACATCCTTAAGAGAGTTGATATCTGCAATCCTATCCTCTTTTGCACCGATATGATAGTATTTTTTAGCCTCATCAAGAACATCAAGTGCAAAAGCATGAAGCTCACGATATAGTTCAGGTGCCCTTAAGGCGATTATTCTTATTGCTTCAAGCCAATTTGTGCCCGCAGTCTTAACATGATATATTCCTTTTGTTTCTTTGCCTACTATCGGGAAAACGCTAAACTTATCACTTCCTGAATGAACACTAATTTTATACCCAAAAAACTCAGCTATTGATGCGTGTATCTTAAACTCTTTCTCAAACTGTGATATATCACCTATATAATCTATACCTTTTTGGAATTCACCACAAAACCTCGGTGCAATTGTTGCAACATCTACCCCTGCCTGAATAAGCTCTGATGCAACGAAAAAATGCGCTTGCGGTGCTGTAGATGTTAATGTCTCATCTACGGACATTTCAAAATCAACCTTTCTGGCAAAAGGCTTTATATATCCTTTGAAAATACTGATTGCAAACTCAATTGCATCTTTATATATAAGAACTGTCTTCTTTAGTTGCTGCTTGTCAAATGTGACTATAGAACCATCCTTTAAGATGAAATTTTTATCTGCATATTTTCTTTCAAATATTTCTCGTTTTTCCCGTGGGATTTCGTCATATCTTTTATTGATCTTCTCTTCAGACAATGAGGAAATATCATTGTCAATATGCTCCGAACAATCGAGTGTTATCATGGTAAAACCGCATTCAAGCGCCATTTTTACCTCGTCCGGTGTTTTTAAATGATCACCGTCCGCACCGTAGCCACCTTTATAGCCTTCTTGAAAAACTGCCCATGTGGCATCATCCAGTACACCTTTATAATTCCTGCCGGTAAGATTAAGTTCACGTATTGATTGTTGTGCTAATATAGGTTTTACATCATACTCCTTAATAAGTCTGATATGTCCCGAACTTGCAAGTCCTAATCTATCCCCTAAACCTATTGTCTTTTTGTCGTTTAAAACGTTAGTTGGTGCTGTAAAAGAAAATAGTTTTCTTAATATTTCTGCATTCACATGGTTTAGCGGACATACCTTAACACTTTTACCATCATAAGAATCAACTTCACCCAAAAATTCATCGTTTTCACCGATAACTATAAGCTTCTTGGAATTATCCTCTTTAATCATAAAGAAAATAGTTCCGTTTAACTCATTTAAGGAGTCAGGATATATCTCATATATATCAAAACCCTCTTTTGCTTTTTGGCGTACTTCTTCCGTAATACCTGTACTTAATAAAAAATCGTTGTAGAACTCTTTCCAATTAGCCATAACAATCCTCCTAAATAAAATATTTGTAAGCGCTTCCAATAGCTTTACTATATTATATAACACTAGGATAATTATTTCAATACGAATTTCGCCCCGTTTTTTGTCTGTAAAAATATTACGTTACTGCTCGCAGGTTGTATAGACATAGGGACGAGAGCGCAGCCATGGGGACGGTTCGAGCGGATTGTGAGCAAAGCGAACAACCGAAGGGAATCCGATGGAACTGTCCCCTGTGGCGTAGCGAATTAATTAACAACCTCTGAACAGTAAAAATATTACCTTGCAATAATATATTCATGTATGATAGAATACACAAAAGTTGTGATTTCTAAGGAGGATGTAATATGTCAGGAGTATTTAATACTTTAAAAGATAGAGGATACTTGGCACAGGCTACTCATGAAGATAAAATAGCCGATATGCTAGCAAATGAAAAGGTTACATTTTATATAGGGTTTGACCCAACAGCAGACAGTTTACACGTAGGTCATTTTGTTCAACTTATGGTAATGTCTCATATGCAAAAAGCGGGGCATAAACCTATCGCCATTCTCGGAGGCGGTACAACTATGGTCGGGGACCCTACAGGAAAAACAGATATGAGAAAAATGATGACACAGGAAACAATCCAGCAAAATGCTAAAAACTTTAAAAAACAAATTTCAAAGTTTATTGATTTTGGCGAGGATAAAGCACTTATGCTTGATAACTCAAAATGGCTCCTTAACCTTAATTATATAGAGTTTCTAAGAGATATCGGGGTACATTTTTCAGTAAACAGGATGCTAACTGCAGAATGTTTTAAATCAAGGCTTGAAAAAGGATTATCATTTATAGAGTTTAATTATATGCTTATGCAAAGCTATGACTATTATAAGCTCTATGAAGACTACGGCTGTATATTAGAATGCGGCGGAGATGACCAATGGGCGAATATACTCGGCGGCACAGAGCTTATTCGCCGAATCAAGGGCAAGGACGCCCACGGCTTGACGTTTACCCTGCTCACGACCTCCGAGGGTAAAAAAATGGGAAAGACCGAGCGCGGCGCGGTGTGGCTTGATCCGGAAAAAACATCTCCTTATGATTTTTACCAGTACTGGCGCAATGTGGACGACGCGGACGTGCTAAAGTGTCTGAAGATGCTCACCTTCCTGCCCCTGTCCCAGGTGGTTCCCCTGGAGGGCTGGGACTGTCTCTTATACACATCT
>LSQX01027553.1_pt1 | contig 10238 bp, 9 predicted proteins | sample 654561 | NCBI WGS metagenome assembly LSQX01 (sample SAMN04489861, study PRJNA283612) | anaerobic digester metagenome | isolation source: 4 biogas reactors fed with cattle manure at either 37C or 55C with and... | place: Denmark: Kongens Lyngby | collected 2014
CGGCAGCGTCAGATGTGTATAAGAGACAGTCTGGGGGTATGGTTTTAATAAAGGTGTATTGACTTCAGGGACTACCCGAAGAGAAGGTATTATTGGCAATATTGACATTGCTCCCACAATAGCAAGTTTTTTTGCATCTAATATAAATGGAGTATCAGGTCATCCGGTGGAAGTTATAAATAAAACCAATAATGCTGAGTATATAAATTACTTAAATAATTTAACGGCATTTAATAATAATCATAGAGGTAATATATTAAAGACATATACCGGTTTTCAAATACTCTTGCTATTATTAATACTAATAATAATGTTTTGTAAATCCAACTCAATAAAAAGAATCATTCCCATTCTTCAAGGTTTATGCTTATTCACATTATCAATCCCGCTGTCATTGCTCTTAATATCGATTTTTAAGATACTAAATATTAATTTATTCTATATAGGGCTATTGTTATTAAATACTGTTATCACGATAGGAATCAGTTTACTTTCAAAATCAATAAAAACACAAGTAATAATAATATCATCTATTACAGCATTTGTTATAGGTATAGATATTATAACAGGCAGTTCTTTAAACAAAACGTCAATACTTGGATATGATGCGATAATCGGTGCCAGGTATTATGGACTGGGAAATGAATATATGGGCATATTTGTAGCTACGACCCTATTATCAGTGCTTCCTCTTGCACATCAAAAAAAGATAAGCATGAGGGTGACTTTTGCAATTTTTATGTGTATAATTATAATAATCGGTATGCCTGTGTTTGGAGCAAACGTTGGAGGAACTGTTGCAGCATCAACAGCTTTTATATTTGCATTTCTATCGATGAAAAAGAGGAATTTAAATTATAGAAGTGTTTCTTGCGGATTACTGTTTGCTTTATCATTGATTGCAGTATTTGCAGTTGTGGATGTTTTTATTCTAAAACAAAAATCTCATTTGGGGCAGGCATTAATTGAACTATTTTCAGGTAATATAGAAATGATTAAGAATATAATAATAAGAAAGATACAAGTTAATATAAGACTTATGCGTTGGACAATGTGGAGCAATATACTAATTGTATCCCTTATTGTAATGACAGTTGCATTTATTAAACCGGGAAAGACGATACATTATCTGTTTCATAAATATGAAGATTTTAAACTTTCATGGTACTCAATTCTTGTAGGGAGTTTATTTGGGTTCATATTTAATGATTCGGGGGTTGTGGTTGCTGCTACAAGCAATATTTTTTTAGTATTCAGTATATTATACTTTTGGTTGGGGGATGAATTATATGCGTATAATGGGGATAGACTACGGAGATAGAAGGGTGGGAATAGCATTAAGTGACCCAATGAGATGGTCGGCACATGAATATGAAACTATTAATGTTGAAAGTAAAAAGATGTTATTCAACAGAATTAAAGAAATAATTGATAATAATAATGTAGATAAAATTATTGTGGGGATGCCTAAAAATATGGATGGAACAATAGGAAAAAGAGGAGAGATTACTCAAGGGTTTATAAAAGAATTGGAGAGAAGGCACAGTATTATGATAATTCCATGGGATGAAAGACTTTCTACAGTGTCAGCTACAAAGATATTAAATGAAACAAATGTTAGAGGGGAAAAACGAAAAAAGCGTGTTGATTCCATGGCGGCATCATTTATATTGCAATCATATCTTAATTCATTACAGCCGTGAATGGAGAATATTTGACATAGAAAAAGTAATACTATAAAATGATAAAGAAATAATTAACAATTAATGAGGTGATTGATATGGAAGAAAGAGATAATACTGTAGTTTTAGTGGATGAGAATGGAGAGGAAGTTGAATTTGAACATCTTGATACATTTGAAATGAATGATAATACTTATGTTGTATTATTTCCTATTGAAGATGAGGAGAATGAAGATGATGAGGTTGTTATATTTAAATTGGATAAAGATGAAAAAGGAGAAGAAATACTCTCTATTATAGAAGATGAAGAAGAGTTATTTGAAGCTTTTGATGAGTTTAAATTAAGGATAGATGATGAAGACCTAGAAGAGTTCGAAGAATTTGATGATTATGAGGATTTTGAAGAGGATAACGGTTTTGAAGAATAAGACTAAATAAAAGTATGTTTTTGTATAAAACTCTCGGTATAAACCAACAATATATATGTTTGTGATTTAAGAACATATAAATGGAGGTAGATATGTCCATTAAAGTTGGTATACCGAGAGCTTTATTATATTATGAGTTCTTTCCGATGTGGAAAGTTTTTTTTGAAGAAATCGGTGTTGAGGTTGTCGTATCACAAAAAACAAATAAAAGGTTATTAAATTTAGGTTTAAATAATTGTGTTGATGAAGCGTGTCTTCCTGTAAAGCTGTTCCATGGACATGTTATTGACTTAAAGGATAGGGTAGATTACATATTCATTCCCAGATATAAAAGCATTGCAAAAGGGGAATATATTTGCCCTAAATTTTGTGGTTTACCGGAAATGATAAAGTTTTCAATTAAAGATTTACCGCCGATTATTAATACAGAGATAAATTTAAGAAAAAAGGGTAAGGGATTGCATAAACCGTTTAAGCAGATAGGAAAAAGGTTTACTTCTGACAATAAAAGAATAAAAAGAGCAATTGAAATGGCCCTAGATGCAGAAAAAGATTTCAAAGAAAAAATTGAAGGGGGCAAGTTTCCCAATGAACTAACAGAGGGTGATAAATATAACAACAATATGGGTAAGGATTTAACTGTAGCTGTAGTTGGTCATGTTTATAATCTTTACGATAAACATATTAGTATGGATATTATAACAAAACTAAATTCAAGGGGTATTCGTGTTGTAACCCCGGAATTTCAAAATAGTAAAGATATCGAATTAATTACAAACACACTTGATAAAAAAATGTTTTGGACGTTTGGTAAAAGACTCTTGGGATTTACTATGAGCATATTAAAAGATAAGAATGTTGACGGAATAATTTATGTAATGTCATTCGGTTGTGGTATAGATTCATTTGTCTCAGATTTATCGGAAAGGAAGATAAGGAGAGCCGGAAACACACCGTTTTTTTTATTAATACTTGACGAACATTCAGCTGAAGCCGGTGTCAATACCAGAATTGAAGCATTTATCGATATGATAAGATGGAGGAAATATAATGAGGGTAACTTTTCCGCACATGGGTAATACGTATATTGTTGTAAAAGCATTACTTGATACTTTAGATATTGACTTCGTCATACCTCCAAAGTGTACGAAAGAAACATTAGAGTTAGGCACAAAATACTCTCCCGAGTCTGCTTGCCTTCCCCTTAAATTAAATATTGGAAATTTTATTCAAAGTATTAGGCAAGGAGCAGATACTATCTTAATGGCAGGCGGGTGTGGACCATGTCGGTTTGGATATTACTGTGAACTTCAGAAAGAAATATTAAAGGATTTTGGCTGTGATGTAGACTTCATTGTACTTGAAGCACCTAACGGAGATATTAAAAGATTTTTTTCAGGCGTTAGTAAATTACTGGTTAATAAGGGTATATGGTATGCTTTGCCCGCTTTTATAAATGCAGTTAAAATATCCTTTGAGCTTGATGAACTTGCTAAATTAAGTAATGAAGTAAGGACAAGAGAAATTAAAAAAGGAAAAACAAATTCTATATTACAAGGATTTAACAATGATATTATGGCAACTAAAGGTTACAAAGCTATGATGAAGATAATAAAGAACGCAAAAGATGAATTAAATAAAATAGATATTGACAGAAGTATCATACCTGTAAAGATTGGCATTGTTGGGGAAATATATACGGTTATTGAACCCTTTTCTAATTTTAACATAGAAAAACTATTGGGGGAATTGGGAGTTGAAGTGCACCGCTCTTTATATATAGGGGATTGGATAATGGAACATATAATCAAAAACGGACTGGGATTAAGATGTAATTCGGGCTATAAAAATGCTTCAGAAGGATTTCTTGAACATATGATAGGAGGGCATGCTCAAGAGACGATTGGTAACAGTGTTTTATATTCACAAAAAAAATATGATGGTGTAATACAACTATATCCTTTTTCATGTATGCCTGAAATAGTAGCCCAAAGCATATTGCCAAATGTAAGTAAAAGTAAAAATATACCTATTTTAACACTTATTATAGACGAATTAACAGGAGAAGCAGGATACAAGACGAGAATTGAAGCTTTCATAGATATGATTGAAATGAGGAGGAAATCAAGAGTTAATGTTGATGAATACGCTTTACTTAGGAATTGATGTCGGTTCTGTAAGTACTAACCTTGTTGTTTTAAATAAAGAACTTAAAGTAGTTGATAAGTTATACATGAGAACTCATGGTCAACCAATTAAAGCAATAAAAGGAGGTTTAAAGCTCTTAAAACGAAAACTTGATAAGGATATTGTCATCGGGGGTGTTGGTACAACCGGAAGTGGAAGACAATTGGTATCAGTTATTGTAGGCGCAGATATTGTAAAAAATGAAATAACTGCACATGCTGTTGCAGCTATAGAACATTGTCCGAATGTTAAAACAATAATTGAAATTGGAGGGCAGGACTCAAAAATAATAATAATTAAAGACAAAATTGTGTGTGATTTTGCCATGAATACAGTATGTGCAGCAGGTACGGGCTCTTTTCTTGACAGGCAAGCATCAAGACTTAATATTCCTATTCAAGAGTTTGGTAAGTATGCCCTTAAATCTAAAACACCTGTAAGAATAGCGGGTCGTTGTGCAGTATTTGCAGAATCTGATATGATTCATAAGCAACAAACGGGGCAAAATACTGAGGACATAATAAACGGATTATGTATTGCCCTTGTAAGAAATTATTTAAATAACTTGGCGAAAGGAAAGGAAATCCTTGAGCCTATTCTATTTCAAGGTGGTGTTGCCGCTAATGTGGGGATTATTGCTGCGTTTGAGAAGGAACTTGGCAAAAAAGTTGTTGTGCCTAATTATTATGATGTGATGGGAGCAGTAGGAGCTGCAATATTAGGGAAGATAGAATCTGAAAAGAATAACAAAACAAAATTTTTAGGGTTTGAATTGGTTGATAAAGAGTATAAAACAAGGTCATTTGAATGTAAGGATTGTCCTAATATGTGCGAGGTTATAGAAATATATGCGGATGGGATGCCGGTAAGCCGATGGGGAGATAGGTGCGGTAAACACAGCGAGAAGATACAGGATGGCTCGGTAGCGTAAAAAAATAAAGAGCGCAGATTCTGCGCTCTTTATTTTTTTAATAATTTCCCCGCCAAGCCGTGGTACAGACATATCTAATAACCTGCCTCAATAGGTGGTTGTCCTCCTAACTGCTTTATAAGTCCCGAAACAATGGGCATGTATGCTACAATTAGAGACGGATTCCCATGTTATTAGTGTTGGTTATAAAATGCCCTTTCACGTACACGGCAGGGGGATCTTTCAATATTGATAATATCACAAATGCAAATACATTTCAATATTTTTTAATTAATTATCAAAATTTTCTTGCTGTAATGTTACTGTTCAGAGGTAGTTTTTAATTAATTTGCTACGCCACAGGGGACAGTTCCATCGGATTCCCTTCGGTTGTTCGCTTTGCTCACAATCCGCTCGAACCGTCCCCATGGTTTGCCCCAGGTAGTTAATGCTTAGGTGTTGTAAGCAATCCTGGAGATTAAAGCAGGAAAAATCGCAAGGAGGCGATTTCTAGGCATCTTGAGCATAGATGCGAATTGACGCCGACTGCGAAATCGGAAGGACTGTTTACAATACCTAAGCTTCCTCTTACAAAAAAAGCCCTAATAGCATATTTTTAGAGACCCCAGCCCTTCGGCAGCCCATTAGGGGGCACAAGGCGTCTCGCGGGCGGGCATGGAAACCCGCCCCTACGGAAGCGTTCGAACCATCCTTATGTCTATGCTGTAAATTTTAAATAGTAACTTATGATTTTTATTTTTGAATTACATATAAAGTTTATGAAGATTTATACGATAAATAAATTAGGTGAGCTAATTTCATAGAAGGGGAGTTATATACATAATGGAACAATATATAGAATTATTTATTGATGAAATGCAAGAGCACCTAGAGAAGTTCAACAGTGGGCTACTAAAGATAGAAAATAATCAATCTGATATTGATGTCATAAATGAGTTATTTAGACTTGCACATACCATGAAAGGTATGGCAGCTTGCATGAGTTTCGAAAAAATGTCGGAACTTACTCATAAAATGGAAGACGCGCTAGATGAGATAAGAAGCGGAAAAGTTAATATTGACACTAGCCTAATCAATATATTGTTTAATGGTAGTGATTTTTTGGAAGGTTCTTTGGATTCAGTAAGAAAAACCGGTAAAGAGAGTGAAGACGGGATTGACACAATAATTAAAAATCTAAAAAGGACTATTGCCGGGGAATATATATCTGCTCAAGCAAGTAGTGCATCTGATAGCTTGGAACAAGCAAGTAAAAAGGGAAGTGGTCCCAATGCTCAGTCAGGTGTGGGTGTTATGCGAGTTTCAGGAGAGGATATGGAGACTCTTACAAATATGATAGGAGAATTACACATTCTTCAGTCGCAGGTAGAGCTAGAGCTTAGGGAATATATCGATTTTAATAAGCCGGTTTGGAATAAAATCAATAGGATTTCAAAAATAATAAATCAAGCCCAAAACCTTTCTACAAATATGCAAATGATTACATTGCATTCGACTTTTAACAAATTGAGTCGAGTAGTCAGAAATACGATTTTAGAGTTAAATAAAAATGTTAAGGTTGAAACTGAAGGCATAGATACGGAAATAGATCGAACATCCGTTGAAAATCTTGCGGATATACTTATGCATTTGGTGAAAAATGCTATAGCGCATGGGATTGAAGAGGAAGAAGAAAGGATAAAAAAAGGAAAACAACCTGAAGGTTTAGTGAAAATTATAGCATACAACAAAAGGGAAAGTGTTTATATTGAAGTACATGATGATGGACGCGGTATAGATACTGAAAAAGTTTATGCGAAGGCATCGAGTAAGAATTTAATCGATAGTTCGATGCAATATACAGAAGAAGATATTAATAATTTTATATTTTTACCGGGGTTTTCAACGGCGGATACAGTTGATAATATTTCAGGTAGAGGCGTTGGAACAGATGTAGTGAGGACTGAACTAAGCAAAATTGGTGGTTCAATTAGTGTTAAAAGTAAAAAAGATGAAGGTTCTGTTTTTTCGCTTAAAATACCGATAAATATGCTTGCTATTAAAGGAACTATTATTTCTATTTCCGGAGAGACTTACATAATTCCAACATTATATATTAAAGAGATTAAAAGGTTTAGCGAAAAATATTGGGTTAAGGTTAAAGGAAAACAATCAATGATTGAGTATAGAGATCAAGTTATATCTTACATCCCTATTCACTCATTTTTGGGTTCTAATGGGAATGACTTATCGGATGATTTGATGCTTGTTGTTGAATACGAGCAAACATATAAAGCTTTATTTATAGAAAAAGTTATTGGAAGTAGTGAGGTGATTATTAAGCCATTAGGTAAAACTTTTAGACATTTAAAGATTTTCTCGGGAATGTCGATTCTTAACAATGGAAAGGCAGCATTGATTCTTGACATTGAAGGTTTATTTAAAAGTAATTAAGGGGTGAATTTAAAATATGAAAAAAGATAAGTATCTTGTGTTTGAACTTGGAGAAGAAAATTATGGTATTCCTTTAGAATATGTGCAAGAAATTATAGGAATGATGGAAATAACTCGTGTTCCTAAAATGCCTGCTTTTATAAAAGGGGTAGTTAATCTTAGAGGTAATATTATACCTGTTGTGGATTTAAGGAGGAAGTTTGATATGGGTAATCGTGAGTACGATGACAGAACATGTATAATTATTATCGAAATAGTATTATTTGAAAGCAAAACATTGATGGGAGTAATTGTTGATGAAGTATTGGAAGTAATGAGTGTAGGGGAGAAAGATATATATTCGGTTCCCAAGTATGGTGTGGATGAAGATGAAAGGATAATTTTGGGGATGGTTAAAATTAAAGATAAAGTTGTGGTTTTATTACGGATAGATAAGATTCTAAATACCCAAGAAATATTATCAATTGAAGAAATGAAGGAGAGTGTTTGATATGTATAAAAGATTAGAACTTCGCAAAAAAGTAATTGTTACTTTGTTAATTGTTGCTTTAATCCCTTTTTTATTTATATGTATATTTTCATATTTTCAGAGTGGTTATATGACCACTAATGAAATAAATAAAAAGGTTAAATTATTAGCAGGGCAAAAAGAAGAAACCTTTAAAATATGGACTGAAAATGTTATAAATAATGCTAAGACACTTGCGGAAACAGCAGATGTATATAATTCATTTATAGAATTAAAGGAATCACTTAACAATAAATACACTGCTGAATGGTTTGATAAAATGGATTATTATAATGAGAAAAGAGAGTATTTAGATAGTTTAATGAACACTGTACAGGACACATATGGCTGGTCTATGTCTTTTTTGATAAATAAAAAAGGTGAAGCTGTATATTCTACACAAAGGAATTTAGAAGGAGCCGATTTGATAGAGTTTGAATATGCACAAAAAGCTTTAAACGGCATCCCGAATAATTCCGATATTATTTTCTCTGAGAGTGATGACATGTATTCTACAACTATAGCTGCCCCTATTTATTCAAGGGAAAATAAAGGTGAAGTTATTGGTGCTTTTTGTGCGTTTGTTAAATCCGAAAGTATTGCGGAAATAGTAATAAGCGGAATAGAGTATTTAGGTGAAACCGCCGATGCATATATAGTGTCTCGAGACGGAACATTGATTTCAGCGCCTAAAAATGTAGGGGAAGAGGAAATATCAATAAACAGAAAGCTTAATGTAAAATCTGTAAATGCCGCAGTTACTAATTTTGAGGAAGGGAAAACAAGTTTTAGTGAGAATATGTGGTACAAAAACCATGCAAATAAAAGGGTAGTCGGTCACATATCTTCACTTTCAATAGGAGATGCTTTGGTTGCTCTGATAATTGAAGTTGAGCATAATGAAGTATTTAAACCATTGGCAGATTTTACGAAACTAATGACTGTATTGGCGATAGTAATTATGCTTTTAATTATAATTACCGGTTCAAAGTTTTCGTTATCTATTATAAACCCATTAATTATTGCGTCATCTAAACTTAATGAGGCAAGTGCTCAAGTAGCAATGGCATCACAACAAATAGCTACATCAAGTCAGCAATTAGCTCAAGGTAGTTCCGAACAAGCCGCTTCAATTGAAGAAACATCTGCAACGTTGGAGGAAGTTTCGGAAATGGTTAATAAAAGTGCTGATTATATGAAAGATGCAGCTGAATTATCAGAAAACACAAGAGCCGGGGTTCAAGGCGGAAATGATAAAATGGACGAAATGATGGAAACCATAAAAGAAATCAGAGAATCAAGTGATAACATTTCTAAAGTAATAAAGGTGATTGACGAAATCGCTTTTCAAACAAACATTTTAGCATTAAATGCTGCAATAGAAGCAGCAAGGGCAGGAGAAAGCGGTATGGGTTTTGCTGTAGTGGCTGATGAGGTAAGAAATCTTGCTCAAAGAAGTGCTCAAGCGGCAAAGGATACTACAGCAATGATTGAATGTAATATTAACTCTTCGCAAAAAGGGTTTGAGGCAGCGCAAAAGGTTAATGAAGCATTAAACTTAATAAATGAACAAGTAAGAATGGTAAATGAACTAGTGAAAAATGTAGCAAGTTCAAGTCAAGAACAAGCAAGCAGTATAAAAGAAATAAACAGAGCCATGGTGCAAATGGAAGATGTAGTCCAAGGAAATGCTTCCTCAGCAGAAGAAAGTGCAACATCGTCACAGGAATTATCAGCTCAGGCACAAAGCATGAAAGATATCGTTGAGAAGTTGGATGAACTGATTAACTCAAGAAAAGATGGTATCAATGAGAATAGCAATATAAAAGGAAACACACATATAAGGTTCGATGGCAAATCATTAATAACAGAAGCTAAGGGCATCTTAAATATTTTCAAAAAGAAAAACAATAAAGTCGAAAAAAATAGTAAAATAAATATTAATTAAGTTTTAAAAAGATTTAGGGGTTAATGAAACTTGCATCATTAGCCCTTTTTGTGATTTTATTAAAAAAAATGTCGAAAAAAGTTAAAAAAGATGTTGACAAATGGAAAATTTTATTCTATAC
>LSQX01178568.1_pt2 | contig 10238 bp, 10 predicted proteins | sample 654561 | NCBI WGS metagenome assembly LSQX01 (sample SAMN04489861, study PRJNA283612) | anaerobic digester metagenome | isolation source: 4 biogas reactors fed with cattle manure at either 37C or 55C with and... | place: Denmark: Kongens Lyngby | collected 2014
GCGCTATAGCCCCAAAACTCAGCCCTCTTATGATAGCATAACTGCCGATATGATTTCAATCCCCAAAATTTATTTTCTTACAGCTTATGTGCGGAAAGGTTAACCTTTATGCGGAACTTTATTCCGTAAAGTCTTTATGTGAATCTATCAGAATACTCTTGGTGTCAGGATCCCAGTCGACGCCAAAGTTCAAGACCTTTCCCAGATCCCTCAGCTTGAAATAGTTGTTGCCATCAATGTTATAAGCAACCAGGGCAACTTCCTCTCCGTCTACATAAATTGTAGACTGTGTGGCCAAGCCAGTCTTGTTCTCCGCAGAAGGATTCCCTTCCAGATCGCCTTTTTGCATGGTGTAAGATTTACCTGTTGTTAACAAAATGCTGTCGGATTTCGCATCCCATTCGACATTAAACTGCTTTTCCGTTCCGGTCAAAACTGCGGCAATATCGCGCAATCTAAAATAATTATAGTCGTTGATGTTGTAGGCGAGAAATTCCTGCGGTTCTCCGTCCACAAGCACCTTTGAACCGGTGGGGATTGCAGTGACGATAAGTTCAACCTTGGCATCTTCTGACTGCTGCGGCGCTTCCGCCTTCACAACTCGGAAGAAATAGGAAATCGTTTCCTCGCCTTCCGTAATGTCAATGCTCATAAAGGCATAATCAATATCGCTGTAAGTGACCGCATAGGATACAGTTTCTCCGGCTTCAAGCTCCTTCCTCTCTCCCCTGCCGTACCCGTCAAGGCTCATGGTAAAGGAATCGATCTTCCGGTTGCGCTCGTTGTAACAGGTAATCTGGTGAGAAATTCCCTCCGTCTTGGCTGTCAGGGAAATGACGGAGCCCACCGGCAGCTCATAGAGCATCACTCGATCCGCTTCCGCATTCTCCGGCGCAGATAACTCATGCTGGTCGCTTATTTCGGAAATGGTGAGAAGGTAGTTTTCTTCATCGGAGCTGGGAGTTAAATTGAGATTCGTTATGGCATAGACTCCCGCCGCAGCCAAAAAAACAAGGGCAATAACAAGAACTATGTTAACAGATGCTCTGCGAGTGTTTATTCTCATGTGATTTGCTCCTCCAACCGTTATTCAAACGGAATAAATTTATAGGTAGCCTATGCTGGCAATTTGGGTATTACATAACAACTTATTTCTTTTAAGTATACCTTTTCATCCATTGACACGCAAGGGAAAAAGGTATTATAATATCCCTACATTAGCATTCAGGTCTCGCAATCTGAGTGATTGCACAAGCGTGGGGGCATAGTCTCAGTTGGTTAGAGCGCATGCGTCACAAGCATGAGGTCGCAGGTTCGAGTCCCGCTGTCCCCACCAATTTTTCTCCGGTACTTTCCGGGGACTTTTTTAGTCAATAATTGAAACATTCTTCGGATGAAATCATCCATCCAACATCCTTGGAGTGTTGTGGGCATGATTTCATGCCATCGCTAAACGCGAAACAGAATAGAAACCATGGGGAATTAGCTCAGCTGGGAGAGCGCATGGTTCGCAATCATGAGGCCAGGGGTTCGATCCCCCTATTCTCCACCAACCACCGAATTCAGGGGTCTTTATAGCCCCTGAATTTTTTTGGTTTCAAGTGGAGGATCGAATTCCTGACCAACAAATCCAGAGGTCATAAAGACCCCTGGATTTTTTTATGCCAATGCCGGAGGATCAATATGAAAGGATAAACCTTTGCAATATAGCGGCGCACTCGCCGCGCTTGGCGTTGGCCCGGGGAGCGAGAAGCCCAGTTCCCTTACCTTGCAGCAGTCCCTTAGCCACAGCCCACTGCACACTCTCTTTCGCCCAATCCGACGGGCTGTCCGTAAATGCAGAAAGATCATTCTCGGCCTTTACGTCATAGCCCTTGAACACCGAATAGGCATGGAGTATTTTCGCCATCTGCTCGCGGGTAATAGCATCCGCGGGACCGAATTTATCTGCGGAATAGCCGGCGACGATATCTTTCTCGGCGGCCCAGGCTACGGCCTCGTAATACCATTCATCCTCCTGAACATCAGTGAAGGTTATGGGTTCTGCAGCCTGGGGCATACCTTCAAGCCGCCAAAGAATTGTTACTATCATCCCTCGTGAGGTATCGGACTGCGGGCTGAAGGCTTTATCGCTTGTACCCACCATCAGACCGTTTTTGTGGACGAATTGTACGTCGCTGTAGAACCAATCGGTTTCACCCACATCGACAAAGGGGTTTTCCCACGGGGGAGCAATGCCTATCATATACAGCGAAAAATGGCTGACCGTAAAGTTCACCCGTTTGGTCGCCGGGTCATAGGAGCAGGGGATAGCAACCAAAAACCCGCTTTCCGTCACATACCAGACCGTCACATGATCCGCCGCTTCGCCCTCCTTCAATTCATAAGGCAGGGACACCGTAACGGAGCCGCCGAAGTCTGTGATGACCTTATCGCCGGAGTTAACGGTCAGCGAGAACACCACCCTTTCCGGATAATCCTGCTGATATTTATCCGATACGTCCGCTATATTCACATGGATGCTGCCATCAGCCTGCTGGCTGATACCTTCAAGGGCGTCGGCATCAAATACCAGCATTGCGCCGCCCTCTCCCCCAACGGTCAGTGATTCTCCCTCTGAAATAAGTTTTTTTATATTAGCTTCTGTAAAGCTTTCGCCGCTGCCAATCTCGGCAACAGGAGCGGATTGGGAGGAAGACGAACCCGATGAAGGAACTGTCCGGTTAAAGGTATCTTCCGCAAAAAACGCCCCACCTTCGTAATCGGCTACCTTAACAGCGTAGGAACCGGAGCTTGTCAGCCTGATGCTTATGCTCCCGGAGAATGTGCCTTCGCCGGTCACAGCGCAAGTGGTCATTGCTATCTGGCTATCAGTCGGGTCAAAGAGAAGTGCGGCCACGGCTTTTTCTTCACCCGTTACAGAGCCCGAGAAAGTTACCCTACCGCCGCTGTAGGACGCGGTGACTGAACCCGCCGGTTCCTCCGGCAGCGCGAAAACGTGAACGGTGCAGAACATCAGGAGCGTCAATGCCAACGCTATAATTCTTTTATTCATGTCTTGCCCTCCTTACTATTTTGTCCGGGTTACGCCGATGCCGGATCCGAAGTCTACACCTCCAAAGGTGTTTTCATCCGGTTCGTTTTTCAGCACCAGCACTGAGACGGATACGGGCGCGGATGCGGCGTTAGCGCCGGAGTAGACTATGTAATCCACTGCGCTGGCCGCCTCGCCATGAACACACACTTCATCCATCGAATCAGGTATGGTTTCCGTTTCCACCCTGCCGCCTGAATATATACGGGTAACGAACAGGCCGTAAGGCGCTTCTTCACCGTCGGGGATGTAATAGGTGGCGGTGAGCCTGAAACCGTATTCTGACAGGTCCACCTGGCTGCCGTTTTGCGTCCCATGCCAAATTTGACTAATAGATCCGTCGGTATGCTCTATGCTATGCTCCTGTATTTCCACACCCACACGATGGATGGTTACATTTGCTTTTACGTTTTTTACGTTTGTTAGTTCGTCAGTCCCTACTGTTAAGGTTAGCGGAACGGTTATGTTATCATAATAATCGGAATGAAACGTCACTTTTACAGCGTCAGCAAGGCCCGATTCGTCCTCAGGTACGTCCTCAAACGTATAACCGGGGCTATCTGACTCTGTACGAACGGCGACGCCCGTGACATTACCGGTTGCGGGAGGCGAGATAGTAACCGTATCATTACCGAAGAATATCTCCAACCGGTAATTCAGCGTACCGTCGTCCACGCTGTTTATGCGCGGAGAAGTGTCGATTGCCCACGCGCCCGCCATTTGGGTAACTTCGTCTTTTGTAGCCACCGCTTCTATATACATGGCATCGGCAGTGACAATATTTGCCGGATACCAATTTATCCTCGTCTCAGGCGAAGTGCCTTGGTTAATAACGTGCCACTGCATGTTGTAAAACGCTCCCGTTACCTTATATGCTCCGTCGTCTTCCGCGCTGACGGGGAGTTCAAGCCCGAGGGCCCGCGACATATCCATTGCAAAGGCGCTATACGGCCCGAAGGCATAGATTTTCCCACTTGTTATAGCTGGTATTGTGATATTAACTGAACCAAAATTTGTGCTACCCTTGTAAACGGTAAGCTCTTTTGCACCGTCCGTAGGCTCGGTCATTATAAGCAGCGTTTTTGCATTGTCCACAATGTAGAAATGCGCGATGGCTAGATCGTCCTGATCGGTAATTGTGACCCTGACCTCCTTGTATATTGCGCCAGAAGCCGTTGCGGGGGCAGTACCATCGTCAATAGTTATGTCCTCGTCGGAAACCATGACCCCCTGCAAGGCCAGCTCGCGCCGTATGGCTGCCTTTGTTTCGGACTCATCCCCGCCTACCTCGCTGTTTAAGATTGCATAATACGGCGTCGGCAGTCCTGTTATCACTTCTGTCTCAACGAGGAGCGTGTAGTTGAAATTTGTTTCCACCTCTGCATAGATCTTTTCTTCGTTTGAGTCGTAGGTTGTAAACACCCCCTCGATCAGCCCGTTCTCCTGCTGAATATAGAACTCCTTTAACTTGTAGCCGGGAGCAATCGTAAAGTAATAACTCACCATATCGCCGGTTTTGCTTGTAAATTTGTTGTTATCGTCGAGAGTAACAGCGTTTTCATTGTTCTTGATCTCAATCGTCACATTCTCAACCTGCGGCACGGTAATGGTGTGCTCCTCAACTTCTCCCTCCGCCAACGCACCGGCAGGAAACAGTGCCAGCGTCAGGATCAGGCATAGCGCCACTCTCAATAGACTTGATCTGCTTTTTTTCATTTTGTTGCTTCACCCCTTTCAAAGTGATATACCCGCTTCATTCTACCTGTAAGTTCGTCCATGACCACAGGCACCCATGTCTCGGCAAAACTCCTGCCGGAATCCTCCGGATAGATCCGGACCTGTGTTTGGCTTGTCCCGCTGACGGTATCAAGCGCGATACGCATTTTGCCGGTATGCTCCATGTCAGAAACGATCAAAGTGCCTCGTACACTGTTAGAGCTGTCAAGAGACAGTCCCAACGCATCGATGGTGTCATACAATGCGTTTATAACGATGCTTTTCTCATAAGGAAAGCACCGGCTCAGTGATTCCATTTCAATCACCTCCACCTTCAGAATAAGGGGCAATTGCCAGTGCAGGCAGTCCGGAAAGGGTGCAGGAAGGAAAAAGAGAGGTACAGTTTTGGTATAGGTGGCCAGGTTTGGGTAATTTATCTTTGTACCGGCCCTTGTCGTATAGTAAAATAGAACTATACTTTTCTAGTTAATATGTCTAATTAATATGATTGCTACGATTTTGCAGGGGATGAAACTTATATTTTGCAGGTGATGATATGGTTAAGAGCATTCATGTTCAGATAAAAAACAAGTATTTATATGTTGCGGCTCTGATTGGCCTGGGATTCCTTTGGGCAGGTACAGCATTTCTCATTCAGACCTATCGAATGCTCGGAATATTGGATGGAGGAACGGTGAACCTGTTCGTTTGTGGAGTTTACTATGTAGGTCAGGCAGCTGGTATCGGTGCCGTAGGATTTATGTTTCATAGACGCACTGCCTTCGCCGGAGGGAAGGCGCTGCCTTTATACGCCACACTCATTGCCCTTGCCTGTACGGCAGCATCCCTGTTTTTATCCTCTCTGACCGTTATCATTATCGCAGGCGCGTTACTGAACATAAATATTGGGATCGTATCCGGCTGTTATCTGACAAGGCTGGCAACGGACATTCCACAGCAGCGACGCGGGCTGGTGTTCGGGGGAGCCTACGCCTTTGGCAGCATCGGCACATGGCTGTTGTCCCTACCCACAGGCGGCCGCTTTCTATGGCATAGTCAAAGCTTTTTTGCTGTAGCTGCAGTGGCGGTGCTGTCGCTGGTATTACTGCGGTGGCTCACGCCTGCCACAAAGGTGGATGATGGACATTTTCGCACCGGCTTCGACAAGAAGTTTCTTTTGCTTGCGGGGATAGTTCTGTTCCTGTTATCCATGGTAAACACGCTGGGCTTCTCCTTCCCGCTTAGGGGGGCGGCGGATAGCGTATACATAGAATTCACCCGTATATTTTATGGCGCCGGCCTTATCATCGCCGGTCTGGTCAGCGATAGAAACCGGCGGTGGGGCGCAATTTGCTGTCTGGCTGCGCTGGCTTTTCCCTTTGCCGCTTTGGCCCTCGGCAGCAATATGGTCGGAGAAACCATCATGTGGGTACTGGCATATCTGTTTTTAGGATTCTGGTCCGTCTACCGCATCCTTGTATTCTCGGACATATCCGGTAAATCCGGTATGCCCGACTTTGCAGTGCTGGGACTACTGGCCGGCCGTCTCGGAGAGGCGGCAGGCACCTTAGGCGCCGATCTGTTTACAGGCACTCCGCTTATCTTACTTGCCGGTGCATTGTTCGCGCTGGTAATCGCATTTTTCTTCCCGCTTTATCAAAAGCTGTATTTGCCCGCCATTACTACGGAGGAAGAAGAAAAACGCAGACAGGCAGAATACGCAAGCCGTTATGGACTTTCAGCGAGAGAGCAGGAAATATTCAGTGTAATTGTACAGGGTATGTCCAACACGGAGATTGCCCGCGCCCTTTACATTACAGAAAGCACGGTAAAATTCCACGTCGGCAACATCTTTAAAAAAACCGGCTTCAGCAGCCGCCTGGAGTTGATCGCCGACTATAGGTCGAAACAATCCCGCTAATTCTGCATCCGATAAGTCGCGATATGGCTAATTCACCAACTTGCTTCGAATCTGATCCGCCTTATAGGCCTGCACATTGAAATCTCGGAAGGTGTCTTCGCTGGGTATTTGAAAAACATCCTCTTCCGGCTCTCCTACAATAAATATTTTGAGACTCCTCTTCAACTCTTCGTCTTGCGTCTCCTCGTATAAGTTGAACATATAAGGAACCGCCGCATCCGACAGCTGTCCCAAGGCCATTACATCCAAGTTTTCGAGACTTCCCTCCAAATAGCGATCAATGTTGTATTTCGCAATAATACCGTCCACATTTGCGTAGCAGAGGAGCAGGAAACAGATGATAAAACTGATAACAGCCACCTTCGTACCGTTGAAGCGCTTAAACTGCCGCAAGCCGATGATTATAAACAGGATGGTCAGCACCAGCATAAACCAGGTGGTATAAACCCTCAGTTGAGTCAGCCCGTAGTAGTTAATATAGAGGATCATTTTGCTCATGGCCGTAGCGATCAGTAATATGGTGAAGACACACAACGCAATCGTCTCGGCTTTTAGTACCTTTGGCGATTCACTGCCAACTTTTTCGCCACTGGCCGTTGCACCAACAATCTCTTCCCCGGTCACCGATCCCGCCCTTCCGTTCATCGAGGCCCCTCCCCTGTTCGTTAGCAGATGCGCCGCTGTGATTACACACAAATTGATGCCCGCTACAGCGCAAAGCTCGAAAAACCCCCTTCTCGCATACTCGGCATAGGTCATGGCTTCGGGAAGCTGGTCTCGAAAAGCCGAAAATAGATAGGATGTCTGGGACAGGAAGAAAATCAGGAAGACCCCATTCAGCACCGTCAGCGCCGAATACACGGTTATACCCGGCACGAATCGCAGTGCCCTACCAGCCTTTTCAATGGACGCCAACGTGATATGCTCTGTGTGCCTGTTGTGGAGGTTGCCGTAAATGAGCCCAAACAGATAGCATGCAACGGGTATTCCCATTACAATCTGGACGATATACTCGAGGATATCTTCGGAAATTGAGATACGAATGCTGCCGACCAAATGCTCAAATGCAGCATCGGCATTCATGAGCAGTGAAACCACAATTATGAGTACGGGAAGAGATATGAGAATTCCAAGCAGGGCATTTAAAACGCCTTTGCTGCGCCTATTGCCACCGGTTCTCCCTCTTACTCCCAAAAATCCGCAGGTAAAATTGTAGAGAGGCACCAGCAGCAATTGATTGGCTCCATCGCCGATTATAGCGACAGACAGTCTCCCTTCCAATCGCCTTCCCGTGGATACGGCAATCCAGTAAACAAAGATCACAGAAAGAAATAGGAAATTTAATACCTTTATTTCAGTATTGTCAAATAAAAAGAAACTAACTGCGGACAAAGCCACCACGCCTAGGTATATAAGGCTTTCCTTTGTCTGACGCACTCCGTTCATCTGTAGATAAACCATGGTCAACGCGCATAGAATAGCCGCAAACAGGCTGACTCCTGCGCCTAAGCTTTCCAAGCGGATGAGATTCCAATATAGGAATCCGCACACGAGCATGGCAATTGCAAATCCCAAATCAAACCTGGTAAAGTCCACAGGAAGGGCTGGCGCCTTCTCTTCCATTTTTATATTTTCCCCTGATAACCTCTTATTCATTGCATCGAATCCTCTCTAATAAACTCCTAATCCTCTCTTACAAACTCTAGAATATCCCCCGGTTGGCAATCCAATGCTTTGCAGATCTCCTCCAGTGTGGAAAATCGGATAGCCTTAGCCTTATTGTTTTTTAAAATAGAAAGATTTGCAGGAGTGATGCCGATTTCCTCGGCAAGCTCGCCGGCAGACTTCTTTCGCTTTGCCATGATGACGTCAAGATTTACTACGATTGCCACGCGTATCCCCCCTATCTATATAGTAAGGTCGTTTTCGTTTTTAATGATCATCGCCTGTTCAATCACATTCTTCACAACCCGAAGTATTAAACCGATAAAGGCTGCCGCAATGGCTACTATGAAAAGAAGCATGGTTGAAAATGCCGCAATAAGTATAAGGACGGACACGACAAAGCAACACCAGGATATCCGGCGAAGGTATTTTACGTTCTTGTCTATAAATACTTCTTTCCTTTTAATATTTGCCAGCAGCCGGTCAAGGCTAAATAGCGCAATCAGTGCCGGTACGCAGCATGCATAGGCGATTACAAGAAAATCCGAGGCGATTTCAGGATTTCTTATCACCGTATACCCCAAATAGTAATCCACAATATTAGGCGCTAAGAAAGCAAAGCCGATAACGAGTAAAATCACCAATTTTGTGCATATTGAGGACAAAATGACCGATTTGTTAGGATTCCACATGATCATAATTCCTTTCTGTCAGTTTGTTAATTCTTATTATAAAGCGATCGTTTATCGAATGTCAACATTTATTTATCGTTTATCGATAAATATCGCACATAATTGCATTTGGGGTTGTATCTGGGTACTTGTATTTGGTGTCAGACACCTTTTACAACACCTTGTGATTTGACCTATTATTGGAATATCGTCCGAAACAAAAAAGTACTTGCCTTTCCACATTGCCTGTGCTAACATAGAATAGCTGTATTTGAGGAGTGTAACTTCAATAGATATAGATTTTTTAAGGAAGGTGAAAACGATGAAACAAGGAATCCATCCTGAATATATGGAATGTAAAGTTACATGTGCATGCGGAAATGAGTTCGTAACAAAATCGACAAAAGAAGAGATCAGATTGGACGTATGCTCTTCCTGCCACCCATTCTTCACAGGTCAGCAGAAGTTTGTTCACCGTGGTGGCCGTGTCGAAAAATTTAAGAAAAAGTTCAACATCGAATAAGATTAAAAAAACCGGAAACGCACATTTCCGGTTTTTTTAAAAAAAAGACCATTAACAACACAAAAATAACAGCGCAAAAGTTTTACAAAAGGATAAACTGGGAAAAAACAACAAGAGGCATCAAGTTTTGTTCAGGCTTTGGATGGAATGTTGCAACTGCCATAGCGCAACTGTCATAAATAATAGTAAAGTATTCTTACATCGATTCATACCTTCCGTAGTAGACGCAACGTAACGTAATAGGAGTTGAAAAATAATGTTTGAAAAACTGGATTTTATGGTGGGCAAATATAACGAAATTGCCATGAAGGTGGCGGATCCAGCCGTAATAGCCGACCAGGACGAGTGGCGCAAATTAGTCAAAGAAATGTCCGACATGGAGCCCATCGTAAACAAGTACAAAGAATATAAAAAGACGAAGGACGAAATCGCTTCCACCAAGGAGTTGCTCGCAGACAGCAGCACCGAATCCGAATTGAGGGAGTTGGCAAAGGAAGAGCTTACTGCCGCTGAAGACCTGCTGGAGGTCTACAGCGAAGAGCTGCGCAAACTGCTCCTGCCCAAGGATCCCAACGACGAGAAAAACGTCATCATGGAAATCCGTGCAGGCACCGGCGGCGAAGAAGCGGCCCTCTTTGCCGGAGATTT
>LSQX01255368.1_pt1 | contig 10238 bp, 12 predicted proteins | sample 654561 | NCBI WGS metagenome assembly LSQX01 (sample SAMN04489861, study PRJNA283612) | anaerobic digester metagenome | isolation source: 4 biogas reactors fed with cattle manure at either 37C or 55C with and... | place: Denmark: Kongens Lyngby | collected 2014
TTTCTTTAAAATGGTCTTATGGGTTATGGATTTTGTGGAGGGTATCTGAGGAAAAAGGGTTTAGTGGCCCTTTTTTCAAACAAAGGGCCAATAAAAAATTATTATTTACCGAGGCTTTCTTTTATCTGTTTTGCCTGCTCCTTTCCGCTCAGGGCATACAACTTTTCTATAAGATAATACTGTCTTCCTTTAGCAGTTCTTATAAAAAACTTATCAAAACCAGCAGTAATATTTGACTTCTGGTCAACAATACCTATAACCTGGTTAGCAATATCTGTCTCAAGCGGCCTGTCTAAAACAGCCAGAAAAAAATCACTGCCATTCGCTGTAAAGATAAGCGACTGATTATCAACCTGATCCCAGTTTGATACTTTAAGGGCAGATATCCTTTTGACCTCTTTAAAATCACTGCCCAGGTTGTATTTCTCAGGCAATGCCCCGGATGGTGCTGTTGTTGTAACGCATGATGCTGACATGGCAAGAAGTGCAACAATAGCAAACAGTTTGGTTATCAATTTCATTTAAAATCTCCTTTTGGTTAAATCAATAAACTATCTGGCTGAAAACAGCCAAATTTACAATGCAATATAAGTATTAATTCAGCCTGAAAAATAAATCAAGTTATTTAAGCGTATTTTAGTTGTTTTTATTTAAAAAGGGATTGTCTTACAATGGGGGAGCAGCCCTTTTTTACAGGTATCTTTATCAGATACAGAATGAAGGTTCCGGTTACACACCACAGGGCAGGGCTGTAAACAGGAAAGGCAGGGTTAATGCATAGACAATTTTCAGCCCTGAAAATCTCCTGCCAGGCAGGATTATCCTTAAGGGTATTGCACCTGAAGAGTACAATACCCTTTTATTAATGGAAAACTGTTTATTTGAAGTAAATCTTGCTCTGCTTTCTTATTTCATCCATGATACAGTCATTAACACCGGGGTAGATACTGCCTTCCCCGCCATATGTAAGGCATGGGATAAACATACCGCCTTCATGGTATTCCCTACAGGCACGTGCTGTTTCTGCCCGGACAACCTCCTCCGTCCAGTCAGCACGGTCAACAATGGATGCATCAATGCCGCCCATAAGAGTCAATTTGTAATTAGTATCCTTCTTGATCTTCTGGATATCATTGGAAGGGAGTATACCTTCCCATATGTCAATGCCTACATCTACCATGTCCTGGGCAATGGGCTCGCAAAAGCTGTCAGCATGATGCATTGTGATGACACCTTCCTTTTTCATGGCGCCATATATCTCTCTGTAGGGTTCTTTGAAAAATTCACGCCATGTATCAGGGCTCATGAACATGCTGTGTTTTGCGCCCCAGTCATCATGGAACATGACTACATCAGGACGAAGGTTTTCAATTAACAGTCTTACCTGCTGCATTTTTGATTCTTTTACATAATCAATGAGCTCGTGCATAGCATCGGGTTCAGCTATAAAATTCATAAGTGTGTCTTCAAAGCCCATAAGAAAATGGAGCTGCTCAAACACGCCGGTCGGAACCCAGACCATGGAAAATTTGTCCTCTGCCTTTATCTTGGCTGTTTCAGCCTTTGCATTTGTCCAGTCCATGGGCACTTTGTCAAGGTCAGGGGCCTTACAGGTCTTACGCCATTCAGTGATGTCAGGGCAGACCTTGGTTTTTTCATTAACTATGGGCATGATCCCTGGTTCGTTTTCTCCCCAGTTAATAGTAACTCCCCATGGGTTGATGGCAGTCTGACCCTTTGCTACTGGAAACAGGTAGAAAAACACCGGATCCCACACCTGGGGAAAGGGTTCCCATTCATTCACAAACGCATCAGGCTTGCCGTTTTTCATCGTCTCATAAACATTTTCTTTTAATGATAGCACTTATTATCCTCCCTTTTTATTTGATTTGTTAACCTCTTATAACACAATTTTTGTAAAAGTTAATCTTTTTATATTATCCGGCCATTAAACAGTGCCTGATTTAAAAAAAACAAGCCTCAGATCCAAAACAGACTAATAAGAAATGGCCTGAAGCTATTCTTTTTCGTATGCCTTTAAGATGGGCTGACTGTGTATAACAATATACAATTATTATGTTTTCTGTTATCTGTATCAGGGTTAACCATATCTGATTCAGGCCAATGAAACAGAAATCAACTTAAGCCTCTGTGTTTTCAAGGGCTTATGATCTTTAAGGCAATTATCGCCTTAACAGGCTTTAATAAAAGGTTTGAAGGTATTAATATTGCATTCACATCTAAATTTAATGATAATTGTTCGAAAACAGTTAAAAAGATTATTAAACAGGAGGCAACAAAAGATGATAGCAGTGATAATGAGAATTTCCTTTTTAGCACTTTTAATGGCAGGCTTGGGCACCAATATCTCTTGCAACTCTAATGGTGAGGCAAACAGCCAGACTGAGACCCCGACAGCCTCTGATAACAGGGTTGAGCCGCCACCCGAAAACAATGATGTCTCTGATTTACCTGGTACCGGCTCTATTATAATAGACCATGAGAACACTAACCTGGCCATGGTCCCGCTGAAATGGATAAATAAGGCAAAAAGCGAACTCCACATAGCCTATGGACATACCTCTCATGGAAGCCAGATTACCACAGGCATGGCCGGGCTTATCAATTTTGCAAATGCACCCAATGGCGGCTCAACCTACAGATGGAACAATGGCGGGAGTGATAATGCCCTGGACCTGCGCGACTCACCATTTTCAGGCGCAAGTGATCTTGGTAACCCCAACCGCACAGCCTGGGCAGATGCGACCCGTAACTATCTTAATGGCCACCCGGAGATAAATGTGATTATGTGGTCATGGTGCGGACAGGCAAATGGCACTGAAGAAGAGATAGACCTCTATCTTGACCTCATGAGCGACCTTGAGGAAGACTACCCTGGCGTGATGTTTGTCTATATGACAGGGCATACAGACGGAACAGGGCTTAATGGAAACCTTCATCAGCGGAACACCCAGATCAGGGAGTTTTGTGAGGCCAATGGTAAAATACTGTTTGATTTTGAGGATATTGAGAGTTATGACCCTGATGGCGAATATTATGGTGATCTTAATGTGACAGACAGCTGTAATTATAATGGAGGCAATTGGGCTGTGGAGTGGCAGGAGAGCCATACAAAGGGAGTAGACTGGTATGACTGTTTATCCGCGCACAGCGAGCCTTTAAACTCAAATCAAAAGGCAGATGCTGCATGGTGGCTCTGGGCAAGGCTTGCAGGCTGGGATGGAAATTAGATGCTGTTAAACAGACATCAGGCATTGTCGGGGCAGGATACAGAAACAGCCACACATGGATACTGTTATTCATGCCGCAGTATCCACTATCTGAAACAAGGTAATGCCAGGGATTACTGCCTTGAGCTCATGCATACCCTTGAAAGATCCGGCACCATTGATATTCATAATCCTTTATGTAAAACAGACCCCAGGTTGTCGATTAATTATGTCAAAGGAGAGGCAAGGGGACAGATGTTCGGTGTACTTGAGTGCTGTGACAGGGGTGGGAACAGGATAACATTAAAGGCATTTTCAGGACAGTATAACGGGGTATGGGATGTAAAAGGGTGGGCACCTCCCCTGTTTGATACAGAAAAATTCAATTTGCTTGTAAAGGGTGTTGATAAGGAGATAAAGCACCTTGGCAGGATGATTAAGATGTTTTATCAGGGGTCTGAAAGAGAGAAATTGATAAATAAACGTAAAAGGCTTTCACAGGATCTTATGAAAGAGATACACAGCCTTTACCATGTGCATAACTTCAAATCAGAGGTGATGCCCCTAACCGCATTGTATAAAAATGGAATACCCGCAGGGGCAGGTGACTGCTGCGGCCCCAAACTCTTGAATGCTGCAGCTAAAATGAACCTTGTACCCATCTCCCTTGCAGAGCTGTTCTGGGGTAAAGCAAACCTTGCCAGGACACGTATGCAGGGAGATTTTTATGGGCCGTGCAAAGAAAAATGCATGCCTCTGATGGGCTTCATGCTTTGTGGTGCCAACCCAAAGGGATATAATGATTACCTGGCTGGAAATACTCTACAGTGATCAATTTATCGTAGTGGTAAACAAACCAGAGGGACTTTTATCTGTGCCTGGTAAAGGCCCTGGCAAGCAGGATTGTCTGGCAAACCGTATCAGGGATATGTTTGACAGTAGCATCCGGCAGCCCTCTGTTCACCGCCTTGATATGGATACATCAGGTATAATGGTCTTTGCATTAACAAAAGAGGTACACAGGGATCTATCCATCCAGTTTCAGGACAGAAGGATAAAAAAACAGTATATTGCAATACTGGAAGGGGTTATTGAAAATGATAGTGGTGAGATAAATATCCCCCTTCGTGTGGACCTGACAAACAGGCCTTACCAGATATATGACCCTGTTCACGGTAGAAGCGGGATAACCCTGTGGGAAAAGATAGAGGTTGCACAGGGCCGGACAAGGGTCCTTTTTACGCCCTTAACAGGGAGGACACACCAGCTCAGGGTACATGCATCACACCCCATGGGTCTCGGATGTCCGATTGTCGGCGACAGGCTGTATGGTCATGTTAATCCCGAAGAGCGCCTGATGCTTCATGCATCCAGCCTTACTTTCACACATCCTGTGCAAAATAAAGTAATGTGTTTTCAAAGCATTCCTCTTTTTTAGAGGGGAAAAATGGCTTGAAACAGACGGATAATTATCCCTGCTGACCCTTGTCCGGCCCTGCGTATCTATGTTAAAACCTGTGATTCTATTTCCCGCAGCATTTCTTGTATTTAAGGCCGCTTCCACAGGGGCATGGCTCATTTCTGCCTGTCTTGGGTGTTTCACGAATTACCTGTTTTGGCTTTGGAACCACACCTTCTATGAATATCCATTTTCCGTCTATCCTTTCAAACGAGGCAAGTTCGTGATGAGCTACATCCTTTTTGTTCTGCCTGAACCTGGCAATAAATTCAACAGTACCTGTTTCATCCTCAGGGCCGCCATCAACAGTTTCAACGATTTCAAGCCCTTTCCATTCTGAATTCTCGGCCCAGTCCTTTGTCTCTTCAACATTAAAATCTTTCTGCTGGTCAGAGGATACTGTCCTGAAGAGGTAATCAACATCAGCCTTTACAAAGGCGCTGTATCTGGCCCTCATCAGCTTTTCAGCGGTCTCAGCCTCTTTTAACCCCTTTATAAAAGGTTCGCAGCACTCCTCATATGATTTTCCGGTTGCACAGGGGCATACTTCCATATCTGTTCTCCTTTAAAACGAAGGCATTAGTTATTAAGCGGGGTATCTATAATAATTATCCTCATTTTTTGTCAAGAAAAAGGTTTTTCAGTAGACTCCACACCTTCAAGAATAAAAACAGATAATCAAAAATATTGATGAATAAGAGGCATTGTTGTATGTTCCATATCATTTTCTGAATCCACATGACAGATATAACCTATGGAAATACCAGATTTGAAAGATTTAAAATCATCTTGATTTTTTATTTAGACTCAAAGAATTATCAACCTGTAAATAATAAAGGAGAGAAAAATGAAATTTATAAACCCTGGAATCAAGGCCTCTGTTTTTACCCTGCTGGCAGCACTGGTTGTGTCGCTGTTCTGCGTCCTAACACCCGTAAGTGCAGGAGAAGACAGGCCTGTCACAGCGGAGACGCTTCTGGACAGGATCCTGATTGAGGACTTAATTATAAAGTACTATGTTGATATGTCAGACGGTAAGAGTCACGATCTGGCTATGTATTATACAGAGGATGCAATACTTGATGTGAACGGTGTAATAGCAGAGGGTCGTGAGGCAATAGAAAAGCTCTATGCCAGCACGAACAGTGGAGACACACCTGCATTTACAGGAAAAATGAACATGCTCCTGAATAATGCCATAATCAATATCAATGGAAACAAGGCTACTGCATGGTTTATCTGGACAGGTGTAATCAATGATGATGTAAAAAAACCGCCCCGCCTGCTTGAACAGGGAAATGAATATGATGAACTTGTCAAGGTGGATGGCCGCTGGATTATTAAAAGACGTTACATCACAGCAGACAGCGGGGTTGGGCCGATGTGGGAAAAGACCTATAAGCCAAGGTCATTCAGGTAGCAAAGTCTTTTTAAAGCTCCCATGAGGTGTACAAAGGTCATGGGATATTATGTTTCAGGCTTTTGCCCTATGCTGCCTGTGTTCTCCGTGCTTGATATAGGTGGATGAATAACCTGTGGGGCATAGCGCGCTGTGCCCAATGAATGGTTATGTGGCATGCATCAACAAGGGCACGTTGCAGCGTGCCCTCTACAGAAAAATCTTTAAATATAACCAGTGGCGTCATACAGAAAAATATTAAATGAAATCAATAGCCTCATGCCCGAACAGGTACGGCATGTCCTACAAATCAGGATGTTAGCGCAAGGCCTCTATTATCTTTTCCGCGGTCTCCCTGACCTTATCCATATCCCCCGGTGTTAACTCCCACTGGACAATTGGCAGGGGCGGGGCACCCTCATATCTGGGCACAAGATGAAGGTGGTAATGAAATACAGCCTGCCCCACACTTTTACCATTGAGCTGCATTGTCACAACACCTGTGGGGCCCAGGGCTTTTTTTATTGCATCCATTATCTTTTTTGATGCAAGATGAACCGCGGTAAGCGATTCTCCATCTATCTCCCAGAGGTCCTGTGCATGTTTTTTGGGGATAACAAGGGTGTGCCCTGGTGATATGGGGTTTATGTCCTCAAAGGCATATACCATTTTATCCTCATATACCTTGAAGCTGGGTATTTCACCTTTTATTATCTTGCAGAAAACACAATCTTTCATTTTTTTCTCCTTGGCCGAGGTGTGTACAGTAAATGAACCGTGAAATAGGTCTTTAAGAATATAAAAAATCTGAGATAAACACAAGCCATGAAAGAGAGCTTTCTTTATTCTGTGGCTCACAAAGGGAATAAAATTCAGAAAGCTGGTCAGGTTTAAAAAACACCTTAATAAAGATGCGTGATATCATCAACAATATTTATCAGGGGTAAAATCTGTTTGTGCGATATCTCATTAAGAAGTGTCTTGAGCGATTGCAGCGCAACCGGGATATATGTTTCAAAATATCTCTTACCCTGGTTTTGAGAAAGAAAAGAGTAGGCGCCTAGCGCCTGAAGCATCCTCATAACAGCAATATATGGGAAATACTCCCTGAACCTGGTAGCAGCATCAGACACATGCACCTTCAGGCAAGACACATATACATCAAGCAGGTGGGTCCTTTCATCAGGGGTCAGGTCAACATAGGGGTCATAGAGGAGGGATGCAAGGTCATAGGCAAGCGGGCCAAGCCGTGCCCCCTGCCAGTCCAGCAGAGCGATGCTGCTGTTAAGGCACATGATGTTGCGTGACTGAAAATCCCTGTGAAGCAGAAAGTTTTTATCTGCATTTTCAGCCACAGATATGATGTGCTCAAATGATTTATCCAGAATGGAAAGATCCGTTCCTATCCTGGTATAATCTCTTAAAAAGGCATCCCTGAAATACCATGCCTCCTTCTCCCTCATGAGTGATGCATCATAATAAGGGGTCTGGCAGCACCATGAGGTCTCAAAACCTTTTCTACCCTGCACCTGTAATATCAGGAGGGTTTCAATTACATGCTCATACAAGGCTCTCCTGTTACTCCTGTTCAGGGCCTCATCCTGAAGGGTAGTATCCCCCATATCCTCAAGTATAAAAAAACCCATTTCAAGGTTATGCCTGATAATCCGCGGCATTGGAATACCCTTTGATAACATGTGGTTCCCTATATTAAGATATGCAAGGTTTTCTTTTTTAAGAAACTCATCATTGGGCGGGTTCTGCATAAAGATACAGGTAAAATCCGAACCAGCCGGTTTAATCCGCTTAAAGAGCCTTTTTGACCCGTCACCTGCCAGGGGCAATAGGCTATAGTCGCTCTCCGAAAGCCCTGATTCTTTTAAAAAGGATTTTATAAAATCTGCTGATACAGAAATATCTTTCATACCCATAGCCTTTTTCCTGCAAAAAGGTCTCATTGTTGCCATATCAAGTCAGAAAACAGAGGGCAGAGACACAGGTTTGCCCCTGTGGTCATGGTTCTCTTTTTCCCTTGCGCCCTAAAAAACTTACCATAGTGAAATACAGGCTTTTAAATCAACATAAATTTGACACCACATATTTTAAAAAGATGTTCCTTTGAAGTTAACTCTTTTTCCTCTGCATGATCTTAAAGTTGATATTTCCATTGATTATCAACCAGACATGGAAAACATCCTTCTCTTTAGAACTTACAAGAAAAAGTGGACTTTAAGGATAAATTTTTTGTAGAATCATACTCGTGCAAAACCTGTTCTAACCTTTTATGAGATTTATCATGGATATCTATGTGGCCAGGCAACCGATTTTTGACAAGAAAAAGAAGATATTTGGTTATGAACTCCTCTTCAGAGACAGCATGGAAAACCTGTTTTCAGGTATTGATGGAAACAGAGCCACATCAAAGGTGCTTTCAAATAGCTTTCTTAACATAGGCATTGAGAAACTGGTAGGTAAGGGGGTGGCATTTATTAACTTTACCAGGGAACTCCTGATCAACCAGGTGCCCAGGCTTTTCCCAAGTGAACAGCTTGTTATCGAGGTACTGGAGGATGTAAAGGCAGAGAAGGATGTGGTTCAATCATGTATTGAACTCTCAAAACAGGGTTATACAATCTCCCTTGATGATTTTTCTTATAATGAAGGGCTAATCCCTCTTATTGAGATTGCTGATATCATCAAGTTTGATTTTAAGGCAACGCCACCTGACCAGATTTTAAAAACCATGGATAAACTGGCCCGATATAACCTCATACTCCTGGCTGAAAAGGTGGAGACAAATGAAGAATTTAATCAGGCCCTTAGGATGGGTTTTAAATACTTTCAGGGTTATTTTTTCAGCAAGCCAGAGGTGGTTGAGGGAAAGGATATCTCTCCGGCCAAGTTTAACCTGCTCCAGATAATGGCTGAGATAAATCTGCCTGATTTTGAATTTTCAAAGGTGGAGGAGATCATTTCAAAGGATGTCTCCATGTCATATAAACTGATGAGATATATAAACTCAGCATATTACAGGCGGGTTAATGAGATATCATCAATAAAGCAGGCCATAGTGCTGCTGGGTGAAAGAGAGACAAGGAGTTTTCTCTCTCTTATTGCAATGGCAAAGCTGTCAGACAGCAAGCCTGATGAGCTGATACGCTCCTCCATTATAAGGGCCAAGTTCTGCGAATTGATGGCAAGGCATGTGGAGCCATGCAAAAACACATCAGAGCTTTTTACACTTGGGCTCTTCTCATCCATTGACGCAATCCTGGATGACACAATGGAAAACATCATGGCCAGGCTTCCGCTCTCTGAAAATATCAAGAATGCCCTTGTAAAGAGTACAGGCGAATTAGGAGAGTGTCTTGAAATGGCAAAAAGCTATGAGAGAGGTGACTGGAACAGATTCAGTGAACTGGCAAAGGGTCATAAGGTTGATCAGGAAAAGCTGCCCCACTCTTTTCTTGAGGCAATAACCTGGGCAGATGCAATAATTGAGCTTTGATATCTCTGTCTCACAGGTTTACCTGATCTTAAAAGGCTTATATGAAACATAAGGGGCGGCCTGTGGGCCACCCCTTTAAAAAACATGCCTAATCAAAGGCCATGTCAGTCTTCCACACCTCCCATACCTTTCCTACAAGGTCAGGGCCTGGCTTTAGGGTTGTTTTTCCAGGTTTCCATCCTGAGGGCAATGCCTCTGTGCCCTTTTTCTCTCTTATATACTGAAATGCCTGTATCTGCCGCAGGTTTTCCATTATATTTCTGCCAACCGGAGGGGCAAGCACCTCAAATGCCTGGATAACACCATCCGGGTCTATGATAAACCTGCCCCTGGTATTAACCCCTTCCTCCTCATCATAAATGCCGTATATTGTGCCTACCTTGCCGCCTGCGTCTGAAAGCATCTGAAAAGGCACCCCGCCCGGCACCATCTTTGACAGTTCATTTTCATCCCATATTTTGTGGACAAAAATGCTGTCAACACTCATGGAAAGCACTTCGACACCCAGTTTCTTGAACTCGGGATATTTTGCAGCAACTGCTGCAATCTCAGTAGCTCAGACAAATGTGAAGTCTCCCGGATAAAAACAGAGGACAACCCACTTGCCCAGAAACTCTGATAATTGAACATTTGTGAATTCAC
>LSQX01329595.1_pt1 | contig 10238 bp, 6 predicted proteins | sample 654561 | NCBI WGS metagenome assembly LSQX01 (sample SAMN04489861, study PRJNA283612) | anaerobic digester metagenome | isolation source: 4 biogas reactors fed with cattle manure at either 37C or 55C with and... | place: Denmark: Kongens Lyngby | collected 2014
GTGTATAAGAGCATAATCTTTGAAACACCGGGCGCAGACAGCTCCTTGAGTACCTTAAATTTTATAAAAGATGATGGGGAAATTAATGAAATTTGCAAGAATTCGCAGGAAGCACTTTTAGAATATTATTCAAGCGGCGCCAACTTATATTTTCTAACGCCTAGTGAATTAGAAGATGACAAAACCAGCTTAATAGAAGATGATCTTAAAGAAACAGATTCTAAAATAAATGAGCCCAATCCTAAAGATTATTTGTTTGTGTTTGGCTATTCCTACGGTTACAGAAAAGATAAGATCGCATACGAAGAAAAATTGAAGCGTGACGAGCTCAGACAAGCGATATACGGTGATTTTGATTATAAAAACGACTCTTCACCCACATCAAATTGCTATGTTTTTAACCCCGGCAAGGGTGAGGCATCGCTCATCGCTGAAAATGTATCGCCTGATTCTTTGCTTGCCTTGGCAAGCGACAGCAAAAAGCCACTTGCTATTTTCAAAGATTATTCGCACTCGGGCGAAAAAAAGAGTTTTTCTCACTTTTCCCAAATGTTGCCCACTAAAAGCACAGACGAAATATTGGTTTTAGTCAGTGATTTTTTAAGGGAAGCTAATGCCTATAAGGGCATTAAGCTTTGCAGCGAAGGCAATCCGCAAGGTATGAAACTTGAATTCCCTGAGGAAAACCTGGCAGAAAGTGAGTTCATACTTGAAAAAAACGGTTCAAACTTTTTAATTTTCACTAAAAAAGATGAGACTTTCTTTTTGGATGAAGTGGCAATTGGGAAAAAGAAGCTTTTGCCTCCCGAAACCATAGATGACAATATTCTATCTTATGATAGGGCAGGGGATGTCCTTTGGTTTATCAGTGCCGCGCAAGGTGGAGAGGCCGGCAGTCTCAACCGTTATGAGGCGGGCGAGATTAAACCAATGCTCCAAGAATGCAATTATTTCTTTTCTTTTAAAAACGGTTCTGCTTTAGCCTTAAAAAATGTAAAACATCAAAGTGGCAATAGTTTTGCCGACTTATATTTTGTCGATGGCGAAAAAGCAAGCTTTGTTGATGAAAAAGTTGATTTGCATAGTTTGCGTTTTGGCAAAGATAATGATATCGCCTTTATTACAAACAATGATGATTCTGTAGGTGGGCAGCTAAAAATTTACAAGAAAAATTCGTTAAATGTATTGACAGACGGTGTTTTCGAAATACTGGTATATTGATTCGGAGGAAGAAGAATGGAAAAAGATTTAATTTTAAAGAAAACTTTGTTTGGCGGCTTTAAAAAGCAAGATGTTTTGGATTTAATTGAAAAAATTCAAAGGGAACATATTGACGAATCCGAGACCTTGAAAAACAAAGATTTTGAAATTGACAGATTGAAAGAAGAGAACGCCAAATTGGAAGATCGCCTGGAGGCAGAAAAACAACGCTTTAAAGCCCTTGTATCCTTAAATAATGATCATTGCGAACGCATATATAATCTCGAGGAAGAATTTAAACAAAAAAGCTCTGAACTTGAAGCCATTAAAGAAGACTTTGCACGCTTGAAGGGTGTTGAAGAACAGATTGGAACCTTGTTGGTTGATGCAGTGGTTTACTCTGACAATGTTACTGAAAAAGCTAAATCATCCGCAGAAAGCGTCACTTCGAATGCCGAAAGCTCCCTTAACAGTGTTTCACTTGATGTTTCAAGAATTAGCAAGGAGCTTTCGGAAATTTCTCAAGGTTTTAACAGTGAGCTATCAACCTTGGTGTCAAGGGTTGAGGCCTTATCAGAAACCTTATGCCAGCTAAATGAATCATTTGAGAGCCTTAATGCTGATAAAATCATAGATTGCGATGAACCCCTTGTGGATGACAGTTTTTTAGGCGATGAAGATGATGACGAAACAGAAGAAGTAGTGACAGCAGCAGAAGAAGAAGAAGAAGAAGAAGAAGAAGAAGAAGAAGAAGAAGTCGAGATTGCCGAGTCAGATGAAGATGGGGAGACTATAGAACCTTTGAGCGATGAGGCAATGGACGATTTAACGGATACGCCGGAGGATGAGGCAGAGAGTGATGAAGAGGCAGAAGCAACTTTTGATTTTGAGGAAACTACCCAAGAAGATGAAATGACAGAAGTTCTTGAAGAAGAAGTTTTTGGCGAAGAAGTTCTTAGCGAAGAAGCTCTTGGTGAAGAAGCTCTTGGCGAAGAAGCTCTTGACGAAGAAGCTCTTGACAAAGAAGCTCTTGACGAAGAAGCTCTTGACGAAGAAGCTCTTGACATGGTCGCTGCTGATGAGGCAGCGATGCCTCAACCCCATGTTGATATGGAAGCAAGTGATGAATCAAGTAGCTCATTTGATGAAAATGAAGAAGATTTAATGGCAAAACACGAAGCGAACTTCAGCTTTGATCCCGATGAAGAAGAGGAATTTGAAGATGCTGCCCAAGAGGATGAAACTGAAGAAGAAGAGGAAGAAGAAAGCGATCAAGCTTCGCAATTGACTCAAGAAACCGATGAAACTGTTAAAGATGAAGAACCTGAAAGAAACAATGTTACTCAATCTGATGTGGAAAAGCTTTTAAAGATTTTTTCCGACATTTAAAAAAACACTTATAAAACGGTTTAAGCTAATCAAGTATGGAAAATATACATATCAACACATCTGATTTAGGTGCTGTGGCGACAAAACTAAATGCCGGAATGAAAATATATTTAAGCGGCCAAGTTTTTACAGCTCGTGATGCAGCACATAAAAGGATAATAAGCATGATTCAAGCAGGGCAAGCCTTGCCCTTTGAGCTTGACGGTGCCTGTATTTATTACACCGGCCCGACACCCGCGCCCCTCGGTGCTGCTATCGGAAGTTGCGGGCCGACTACTTCGAGCCGCATGGACATATACACACCAACACTTTTAAAAAACGGTGTTAAGGCCTTAATAGGTAAAGGGAGCAGAAGCGAAAAAGTCCGCAAAGCCATAATGGAAAACCGGGCTCTTTATTTTTGCGCCTTGGGCGGGGCAGGGGCGCTTGCAGCTAAATGTGTAAAAAGCAGCAAGGTAATTGCTTTTGAAGATTTAGGTTGCGAGAGTATCAGGCAGTTGGAATTAAAAGAATTTCCCTTGATGGTCTGCATAGATTCAAGGGGAAGTGATTTGTATAAAAGAGATATTTAAAATCAATTTAGAAAAAGCGATTTGGAGGATAAAATGGCAAAAGAACTTGCAAAACAATACAGCCCCAAAGAAGTTGAAGACAGGGTTTATAAAAGTTGGCTTGACGGAAATTATTTTCACGCAAAGCTGGAAAAAGAAAAGACTCCTTATACCATCGTCATGCCACCGCCTAATATTACGGGGCAGCTACATATGGGGCATGCCTTGGATAACACTTTGCAAGATATACTTATCCGTTGGCGTCGAATGCAGGGCTATGATGCACTTTGGCTGCCCGGCACCGACCACGCTTCAATTGCAACTGAATTAAAACTTGTTGAAGCCTTGGCTGAAGAGGGCTTGACAAAAGATGATGTCGGCAGGGAAGCCTTTCTTGAAAGAGCTTGGGCCTGGAAGGAAAAATACGGTGGAACAATTATCAGCCAATTAAAAAAGCTGGGTGCCTCATGTGACTGGCAGCGCGAGCGTTTCACCTTGGATGAAGGTTGTAATGAAGCCGTTAACGAAGTTTTTGTCAGACTTTATGAAAAAGGTTTGATTTATCGTGGTGAAAGAATTACAAATTGGTGTCCGCAGTGCTTAACATCAATTTCAGACGCCGAAGTGGAATATGAAGAAAAAGAAAGCTCCTTTTGGCATTTGCGTTATCCTCTGGAGGACGGTTCCGGCTATATTGAATTGGCTACCACACGGCCGGAAACAATGTTGGGTGACACGGCGGTAGCGGTAAACCCAAAAGATGAGCGTTATACAAAATTCGTTGGTAAAAATGTGATCCTACCCATTATGAATAAAAAAATTCCTGTAATAGCCGACGATTATGTGGATGCAGAGTTTGGCACGGGTGTTGTTAAAATAACACCGGCTCATGACCCAAATGATTTTGAAGTTGGTTTAAGACATAATTTGCCAATCTTAAATGTTCTGACCGAAGACGGCTATATGAATGAAAATGCCGGAAAGTATGCAGGGATGTCTGCCACGGAATGTCGCCTTGCGATAACCCGGGAATTAAAAGAAGGCGGATTTCTGGTCAAAGAAGAGCCTTTGATGCACAATGTCGGCGCATGCTATCGTTGTCACATTACAATTGAGCCGCGCATTTCCGAACAATGGTTTGTGAAGATGAAGCCTTTGGCAGAGCCGGCGATTGAGACGGTAAAAAACGGAAACATTGAATTTGTTCCCGAAAGGTTTTCTAAAACATATTTTCATTGGATGGAAAACATAAGAGACTGGTGTATCTCAAGGCAATTGTGGTGGGGGCATCGTATCCCGGCTTGGTATTGCGATGATTGCGGCAAGATTACTGTCAGTAAAAACACGGTTGAAAGGTGTGAACACTGTGACAGTATTAATGTAAAGCAGGACCCCGACACGCTTGATACTTGGTTTTCTTCTGCACTTTGGCCTTTTTCTACCCTCGGATGGCCTGAAGAAACCGAAGAGTTAGCTCATTATTATCCTACCAATACACTGGTAACTGCCTATGATATTATTTTCTTCTGGGTTGCCAGAATGATTTTTACAGCCTGTGAGTTTACCGAAAAGCCACCTTTTGATACCGTTTTTATTCACGGCTTAATTAGGGATGCTCAAGGGCGTAAAATGTCAAAATCTTTAGGCAACGGAATTGATCCGCTTGAAGTCATTGAAGATTTTGGTGCGGATGCTTTGCGCTTTGCCTTGGCTACTGGTAATTCACCCGGCAATGATATGAGGTTTTCAGAAGAAAAAGTCGAATCCAGCAGAAACTTTGCCAATAAGCTTTGGAATGCGGCACGCTTTGTTTTGATGAATCTTGATGATTATTCAACTGTACCCGAATTGCCTAAAAACCTTGCTCTTGAAGACAAGTGGCTACTCACTTTATATTTTGACCTTGTCAAGGAAGTAACCGAAAACCTTGAAAAATTTGAACTTGGCTTGGCAGTTCAGAAGTTATATGATTTTATTTGGGATATATTTTGCGATTGGTATATAGAAATTGCAAAAATAAGACTTAATTCAAAAGATGAAACAAAAGAACAGGTGCAAAGTGTTTTAGTTTATGTTTTGTCGGGTACTTTAAAATTACTCCATCCCTTTATGCCTTTCATAACAGAAGAAATTTGGCAAGCTTTGCCCCATGAGGGTGAGTCCATAATGGTTTCGCCTTGGCCTACCTTCAAGAAAAGCTTAAGCTTCAGAAAAGATGAAGCTGAAATGCAACGTATAATACAAGCCATAAGGGCAATAAGAAACCGACGGGCCGAGATGAATGTTCCGCCGTCTAAAAAATCAAAACTATATATTGAAAGCGCCTATGTCGACACCTTTTCAAAAGCTCAAGAAATTCTAAAAAGACTGGCCTGGGCTTCTGAAGTGTCAGTCAATGAAGCAGACTTACCCGACGGCTTGATTGATGTTGTTACAAGTGATGCCAAAATCTCCATACCCCTGGGTGACTTAATTGACTTTGCAGCCGAAAAAGTTAGGTTGGAAAGAGAATTGGAAGAAAGCAAAAAAATGCTTGACTCAACAAAGGCTAAACTGTCCAACCCCGGTTTTATCAATAATGCTCCGGAAAAGGTTGTGGAAAAACAGCGTCAAATGGCTTCAAGTTTGGAAGAAAAAATAAGCATGATTGAAGAAAGTTTAGCTAAACTTCCTTGAACCCTTGTAAAGCGCCGTTAGTTGGCCCGAAAGATGTTGTGTGAAAAAATGACTTATAAAGAAGCCTTGGAATATATTAAATCCTTTCGTCTTTTCGGGATAAAACCCGGATTGGAAAGAATAGGGGCGCTCTGCGAAGGTATAGGTAATGTGCAAGACGAATTAAAAATCGTACATGTTGCCGGTACAAATGGAAAAGGCTCCACTTCTACAATGATCGCCAATGCTTTAAGTCAAGCCGATTTCAAGGTTGGCTTGTTTACTTCACCTTATGTATTGGACTTTAGGGAACGCTTTGTGGTCGACGGCCAAATGATCGGCAAAAGTGAACTTGTTTCTTGTTTGAAACAAATTAAAAAAGTGGTAGAAGACCTTCCGGAAGAGCTTCTACCGACCGAATTTGAACTTATAACCGCTCTCGCTTTTCTTTACTTTCATAAAAGCAAATGTGATATTGTCGTTTTAGAAGTTGGACTTGGCGGCCGATATGATTCTACAAATATTATCAAAAAACCTTTGATCAGCCTCTTAACCTCGATTTCTCTTGACCATAGCGATGTTTTGGGTTCAACCCTTGAACAGATTGCATATGAAAAAGCCGGGATTATAAAAGAGGGGGTTCCGCTTGTCTCTTACCCCTTCCAAACACCTGAAGTTTTGGATTTAATAAAAGATTTTGCAAATGAAAAGGCAAGCAAATTATCCCTTCCGGAAACAATAAAACTGGAGATCTGTGAAGAAGACATAAGTGGCAGTAGATTTTCTTACAAGCGGATGGAATTAATTTTGCCCATGCTCGGCCGCCACATGGTTTACAATGCGATTACAGCGATTTGTGCCTTGCAACTTTTAGATGAATTTGGCTACACGGTCAAAGACGAACACATAAAAGCAGCTCTGGCTAAAACAAAAATGCCCGGTCGGCAAGAAGTTGAGGTCGATGAGCCTATTCTTATCTTTGATGGCGGGCATAACGAGGAGAGTGCTCAAGTTCTATCTGATACCATAAAAAAACTTTTAAAAGGTAAAAGAATTTTGGCCCTGTGCTGTATGATGGCAGACAAGGATTATGAGACTTATTTAAAAATATTAACGCCGCGCATAGACAGCTTTATAGCCACAAGCATTGATTTACCAAGGGCTTTGCCAGCTGAAAAATTAGCCGAGGCCGCAAGCAAATATTGCAAAGAGGTTAGAAGTATCAAAAATGCAGAAAAGGCCTTTGAAGCATCAAAAGCTCTGTGTGGGCGTGAGGATGTTTTACTGGTTTGCGGCTCTTTTTATTTTATTTCTCAACTGAAAACATTCATTAATCTAAATTAGGAGTGATTCATTTGCTAAAGACTATCCCCAACGGAGTATACCCGACTATGGTAACCCCTTACACTAAAGGCAATAAAATAGATTACAATGCGGTGCTTAAGCTTATTGAGTGGTATTGTGACAGGGGAGTAGCGGGAATATTTGCAATTTGCCAATCGAGTGAAATTTTTTATTTGACTTTGGCGGAAAAAATTGAACTTTTAGACTTTATAGTTAAAAACACCCCTAAAGATATTACAATCATCGCTTCGGGTCATACCGAAGATGATTTAGATGAACAAATTTATCAAGCAAATAAAATTATTGATATTGGAATTGACGCCTATGTTTTCATTGCCAACCGCTTTGCCAAAGAGGATGAAGATGACGGCGTTTTCTTAAATAATGCCCAATATGTTTACAAGTCCCTGCCGGAAGAGGTTGGCTTGGGAATTTATGAGTGCCCTTATCCATACAAAAGGCTTTTGTCTCCGGAAGTGTTAAGAGAACTTGCCTTAACGGGTCGCTTTCAATTCTTGAAAGATACTTGCTGTGATGCCGAGGAAATAGGCAGAAAAATTCTTGCGGTTGAGGGGACAGGTTTAAAAATCTACAATGCAAATGCAGCCACACTGTTAGATACCATGAGGTTGGGCTGCTCCGGCTATTCGGGTGTTATGGCGAATTTTCATCCGGAACTCTACGCTTGGCTTTGCAATAACTACGAAAAAGAGCCCGACAGGGCAGAAATTATGCAGGACTTCCTTGGTTTTGCGTCAATTGCTGAATGTCAGCTTTACCCGATTAATTCCAAATACTATTTACAATTGGAAGGCTTGGGCACTGAAATATTCAGCAGAGTCAGAGACAGCAGTGAATTTATTGATAGCAGAAAACTTGAAACCAAGCAAATGCGTCAGTCTACATTTTTCTTTAAGAAAGCTTTTGGTTTTTAAACCAAAAACTCTTTTTATTCATTTTGTGCCTTAATTGGCTTGTTTTTAACTAAACAATTGTAATTTGTGTTTAGTTATGATATTATCATTAAAATTCATATAGGGGGATTTTGAAATGGCTCAGAAAAAAACAGTCTTTCTTACCGGGTCATCCGGTAACATGGGATGGGCAGGCTTCCAAGAACTTTACGCTCGTCGAGACAAGTACAACCTTGTCCTGCTTAACAGAGGCAGCGACAAAAACAAGGAAATGTTCAAGGAATACGAAAATGACCCAAGCGTAAAACTGGTTTGGGGCGACCTTATTAACTATGAAGATATTTTGGAATGCGTGACCGGGTCCGACTATGTCCTACATGTTGGGGGAATGGTTTCTCCGGCAGCCGATTATTATCCCAAACGCACTCAAAAAACTAATATTACAGCAGCCCAAAATATTGTTGACGCTGTAAAAGCACAACCAGATCCCAATGCAATCAAGGTTGTTTATATCGGCACCGTAGCACAGACCGGTGACCGCAATCCTCCCATTCACTGGGCAAGAACAGGCGATCCCATCAAAATCAGTGTTTATGACCACTATGCAATCAGTAAAACCAAGGCCGAAGCAATTTTTGCAGAATCCGGTTTAAGATATTGGGTTTCTTTAAGGCAGTCGGGTATCCTTTATCCCGGTATTTTGAAAAACTACGATCCAATAATGTATCATGTTCCCTTCAATGGTGTTCTTGAATGGGCAACGGTTGAAGATTCCGGTCGCTTGCTCCTTAATGTTTGCGATGAGAATGTGCCCGATGAATTTTGGAGAAGATTCTACAATATCGGCAGCGGTAAAGAGTTCAGGGTAACCAACTTTGAATTTGAACAATACTTATTGGAAGCCATTGGCTTGTCAGATCCCAGGAAAATCTTTGACCCCAACTGGTTTATTATCCAGAATTTCCATGGCCAGTGGTATGCGGACTCTGATGTCTTAAACGATTACTTGAATTTTAGAGAGAATATTACCATAGCAGATTACTTTAAGAAACTTTCACAAGGTGTGCCTTGGTTCTTTAAGCTTTCGAAAATTGTTCCTTCGGCCCTTATAAAGCACCTGGGCATGAAGCGCATGACAATGGTAAAAGATTTCGGTACGATGTATTGGATCAAAAATAATGACCAAGAGCATATTACTGCCTTCTTCGGCTCAAAGGAAAAATGGGAAAAGATCGGCGGATGGGATACCTTTAAAATTGAAAGGCCCACCGAAGAAGTCGAATTGCTTGACCATGGTTATGACGAAAGCAAGCCCACAAGCGAGCTTGACCTTGAAGACATGAAAAAGGCAGCCGAATTCCGTGGCGGAAAGTGCTTGTCGACAGAGATGGTAAAAGGTGACTTGTTTACACCCTTGAAATGGGAAAGTGCCAGAGGCAATGTTTTTGAAATGACACCAAATCTTGTCTTAAAAGGTGGTCACTGGTGCCCGGAAGAGTTACCTTGGCCTTGGCGCTATGACGAAGAAGCGCGTCTCAACCCCTTCTTTGCACAAGTCTGGTACCCCTTGCATGACAAAGACCAAGACTATGTTTATGACGAAGATATTTTCAGAAACTACGAAGAATATAAATAAGACTTTTTGCCTAAAAACGGTGGTCAAAACTGACCACCGTTTTTTATTTGACAAAAGCTTAATATCATGCTAACATTACTTTGTCTGATAGAGTAATATTCCTTCCTGACCCAATGCTCTGCTTTTTATTGAAATAAGGCACTGAATCTTGTATAATTATCAGCACTGCTTTGAGGTGATAAAATGCGTATTGATAAAATGTTTGCTCAACAAGATGTAACACTTTCTTTAGAAGTGTTTCCGCCAAAGGCTGACTCGGCCTTCGCTTCCGTTTCGAATGCAGTAAAAACACTTTCAAGCTATAAGCCGGATTTTATCAGTGTCACATACGGCGCAGGCGGCGGTACATCAAAGAATACCATAAAAATTGCTTCTATGTTGCAAAATGACTTGTCAACCACTGCTTTAGCTCACCTGACTTGTGTTTCCTCAACAAAAAGCGAAGTTTCCGATCATTTGAAAAAACTTAAAGAAAGCAAAATCAATAATATATTGGCCTTAAGAGGGGACATTCCCGAAAACCACCGCTTCCCCAATGCTGTCCACTAT
>LSQX01079579.1_pt1 | contig 10237 bp, 10 predicted proteins | sample 654561 | NCBI WGS metagenome assembly LSQX01 (sample SAMN04489861, study PRJNA283612) | anaerobic digester metagenome | isolation source: 4 biogas reactors fed with cattle manure at either 37C or 55C with and... | place: Denmark: Kongens Lyngby | collected 2014
AACGGAACAAAAGTCAAGCAGGCACTGATTGTATCCTGCCTCAAGAACCTTCTGTCCAGATTTGACAATATTTCTGTATGCGTTATTGCAGGAAACACCACCATGCTGCATTTCCTGGTGGGAGAAGAAACAAAAACCATTGCTGTTGCACCCTATGTCCCTGTGTTTACCGAGGCAAAGATATTCACTAATGATGAACTTGGGCTGGGGGTGGAAAAGGTAATTCTAACGCCTTCCATTTCTGCATTCATAGGCGGGGATATTACAGCAGGTGTTCTGGCTACGGGCATGTACAAGAGTGACAAAAACATCTTGCTGATAGACATGGGAACAAATGGCGAAATGGTTTTGAACAACAAAGGCAGATTGATTGGAGCATCCACCGCTTGTGGTCCGGCGTTTGAAGGAGCGAATATAAAGTATGGGATGGGGGGCGTCTCCGGTGCCATCTGCAAGGTTGAGATGAAAGAGGATGGGTCGTTGAATGTATATACCCTGGGTAATGAAAAAGCTCGCGGGATATGCGGAAGCGGCCTTATAGATTTGATTGCATGTCTTGTAAAGATGGAACTTGTCGATGAAACGGGCTTCATGGAGGAAGACTTTGAGGTAAGTAATGGCATATACCTCACCACAAGGGATGTAAGGGAGTTCCAAAATGCAAAGGCGGCCATAGGAGCAGGCATACGGGTGATTGCAAAACATGCAGGCATCTCTCTTGATGAAATAGATGAAGTCTTGCTTGCAGGAGGCTTTGGCAGCTATATTGACATAAATAGCGCCATTGATGCTACTCTTCTTCCTTATGAGTTTAGAGGCAAAACAAGATCCTGTGGCAACTCATNNAGGCTGTTGAATACATAGAGCTTGCCAACAGCAAATATTTCAGTGACTTTTATGTCATGTCCATGATGTTTGAACAAGAATAGCTTTTTTCATATCTCATATATATTTATTAAACGAATTGTCAAGGATGATTCCTGATGAAATATGAGATAAAGAGAGTCTATAAAGGTTGTGTAAAGAAATCCCTGCTCGCTCTTTTGGCTTTGATTGCGGATATTGATATTTAGGTGATTTTTTAATGAAAAAGGTTGCCATATATGTAAGAGAGAGCAGGGATGATCTTGGATTGTCTTATGAAACCATCGAAACTCAAAAAAGTCTTCTTGAGAAATTTGTTGAAGAAAAAGGTTTGGGCGCGGTGTATAAAATATATGAGGATGATAATTATTCGGGTATCAACTTTGAGCGTCCTGGCATTAAAAAACTAATTGAAGATGCATCCTGTGGCAAGTTTGACATACTCGTTGCAAAAGACTTGTCCAGACTGGGAAGGAGCAATGCCAGAACGCTTCTTTTTCTTGAAAGTGTGGAAGAGTTTGGCGTTAGGGTTCTGACATATGACGGAAGATATGATTCTTTGAGGGATGCAGAAACTGTAGGAATTGACAGCTGGTTCAATGAAAGATACGTAATTGACATATCCAGAAAGATTAGGGCGAATTTAAGACACAAGATTGAAAGGGGAGAATACATTGGGAATCCTCCCTATGGGTATGTGAAGTCAAAGGATGTAAGAAACAGGCTGGAAGTTTGTGAAGAGGAAGCTCTTGTGGTTAGAGAGATATATAAACTGTATCTTGAAGGTTATGGATACAAGAAGATTTCCGAAATGCTTAATGAAGAGGGAATAGGCAAAAAGAAATGGAATGCAACACATATAAAAAGAATCCTTACAAGCCGCGTCTATGTGGGAGATACCGTGCAGGGGGTTAGTGAAAGAGTAAGTTATAAAAGCAAGAAAACAAGAAGATTGCCGGAGTCCGAATGGGTGCTTACAGAAAACACCCACGAACCAATAGTTGATGAGGAAACATTTGCAAAAGTACAAAAGGAAAGAGAAAGAAGACAAAAAGGATGTGGAAATCACAAGGGTGCGTTAAGTGTTTTTAAAGGTCTTGTATATTGTGCTGACTGCAACAAAAGGATGTATTCCAGAAAACAAACGAAAGGACTTGATGGATATACCTGCCAGACGTATGAAAAACAAGGCAGGGCTGCTTGTTCAAGACATTTTGTAAGTGAGTGTTTTTTATCCAATATTGTTTTTTCTGATATATATACGGTGCTGAGGGATTATGTAAAGAGTAATCCTGATTGCATTGAAGAGCTGGCAATGTTAAATGGGGAGAGGGACAGGGAGATTGGAGTATTGAGAAATCTCGTCGAATCTTCCATGAAAAAACAGAAAATTCTGTACTATGACAGACTTGATGGACGTATTTCTGCTGATATGTATGACAGTATGAATTTGGAGCTTGAATCTTCCATAGAAAGATACAAAAAAGAAATTGAGAGGCTGGAGCGATATGGGGATAAAAACAAAAAATCCCTTGATGTGCTTCTTGATGTCATAAAGTCGTATAAGGATTTGAGCAGGGAAGTTAAGAGGAAGATTGTAAAGATTGTTGTTGAGAAGATAACCGTATCCGAAAAAGAGATCTGCATTTGGTATTGTTTGTGAGACAAGGGGCGTTTGCCTCTTGTTTTATGCTTTTTCTGGTGCTAAACTAAAGAATGACTACTTTATTATGGAGGATTTATGGTTGCGAAGTTTTTCAAAGTTTTTATTCTTTTAACAATGTGTTTTGTGCTCGGTTCATGTACGAAAGGCAATGAAGAAAAAAAGGAAGAGATAATCGAACCTACTGAAGAGCCGCCTGTGACGGAAACTTTAAGAGAACCTGTATCGGATTTTATCAAGGATCTGGATAAGGACAAGCCTCACAAGTTTGTGACTTTCAGCTTCGATGACGGAACAGTACAGGACAAAAGACTGGCTGAGCTGTTCAACAAATACGGTATTAAGTGTACGTTCAACATAAATACCGGCTCGTTGGGCGTGGAAGGCAAATTGAATTTGCCAGATGGTACCGTGGACTTTACCAAGCTGTCGGCTGAGGAAATAAAAAGCGTGTATGAAGGCCATGAGGTTGCTGTACATACGGTGAATCATCCTGATTTGAGAACATTGGAGGATGAGGATATCATCAAGGAAGTAAATGATGATTTCAACACAATACAGGAAATAATGGGGCAAAAGGTTATAGGGATGGCATACCCTGGAGGTCCGTTTTACAACCGCAGGGTTATTGATGTAATACAGAACAATACGGAAATAAAGTATGCAAGGGAAACAACCTCCACCTATCGTTTTACCATGCCCAACAATTTTATGATATGGAGACCTACTTGTCACCAGTCTGAAGTGAAGAATCTTGTTGACAAGTTCATATCACAGGAAGCAAAGGAGGATATGCTTCTTTATGTATGGGGTCATTCCTGGGAGTTTGATTTATATGACAGTTGGGATGAGTTTGAAAGCATACTCAAAAAACTGTCTGAAGCGGAAGACCTGATATTTGTCACCAACAGTGAGATATACTATTATTTGAACAATGGATTTTAATTTGGCAAGGAGTAGTGAAATGAAAAAAACCTTAATCATTGCTTTTGAAGGCATTGATGGCAGTGGAAAAGGAGTGCAGCTAAAGGAAGCTAGTGAGAGGCTTTCAAGAAAAGGCTATAGGGTAGGGGTTTTGGATTTCCCTGTTTATGACTCCTTTTTTGGAAAGGAAATAGGCATTTTTCTTTCTGGAAAAGAGAAAACTACTGCCAGTAACATGGATGTTAAATCCATGTCCCTTTGGTACGCCATGGATAGAAGTCTTGCTTTCAATAATATGGATTTGTCCGTATATGACATTGTACTTCTTAAGAGATCCACTTTGTCCAATGCGGTGTATCAAAGCAACAGAACTTGTGATGAAAAGAAGAGGGATTTGATAGCTTGGATTCATGAGCTTGAGTATGGGATTCTTGAGATACCAAAACCTGACTTGTTTATTGTGTTTGATGTAACTACTGACAATTCAAGAAGGAATGTTTCCTTAAAAGGGCACAGGGACTATGTAGGCGATAGTGCCGATGTCTATGAGAAGAACAGGGAACTTCTTGACAAGGTAAGACAAGGGTATATTGAAGCTGCAAAGCATTTTGACAATGTATGGCTGCTCGATTGTACTGTTGATGGCAGGATGAGACCGATAGAGGAGATCGCTGAGGAAATTGAAAGAAGAATTGAGAGTTTGATAAATCAAAAAAGATAGGATATTAATCCTATCTTTTTTGGTGTTATTTTAGAAAACGGTCCATTAATTTGTGACCTTTTTCTATTATCAAGTTCGTTTTCTTTGCGCTTTCCTCGTCATAATTGAGATTTGACGATTTATTTATATTGGTGCTGTCATATATAATGTAAGGCACCGGATCGTGGGTGTGGGTTCTTAGTGACAATGGAGTTGCATGGTCGGGCAGTATCATAATCTTGAAGTCGCCCTGTTTTTCCATTTGCTCAAGTATCGGACCAACCACTTTCTCGTCAATAAGCTCAATTGCTCTTACCTTGTTCTCGATTTCATGCCTGTGCCCACATTCATCCGGGGCTTCCACATGTATGTAAACAAAGTCTCCTTCATTGAGAAGGTAGTCAATTGCAATTTGAGCTTTTGCGGAAAAGTCCGTGTTGATGTTGCCCGTTGCACCTTTTACATAAAGTGGCTTAAGGCCTGCACACAAACCTATACCCTTGATTAAGTCAACTGCTGATACAACCGCTCCCTTTAACTTGTACTTGTTATAAAAGCTGTCAAGATAAGGCTTTCTCCCTTCGCCCCAAAGCCAGATGGAGTTTGCAGGATTCAAACCCCTCTTTATTCTGTCTTTGTTTATGGGGTGATCCTTAAGAAGTTTTTCGCTTTCCTTCATAAGTTCAAGAAGGATTTTTCCTTGTTCTGTTTTGGGCAGGTAATTGGCAATCTTTTTTGTTGATATGTCATGGGGAGGTGCCAGGTCAAGGTTTGAATCTTCTTTCAATTTCCAAACCATGCAGTGCCTGTAGCTGACTCCGGCATGGAATCTGATGGTATTGCTGCCAAGCTTTTCGTCAACCAGTTTAATAAGTTCGGCTGCCTCTTCCGTTGTAATCTCGTCACTGCTGTAGTCAACCATGGTTTTGTCCTCATAGTTCTCTTCAGCGCTGAGTGTTACCAGATTGCATCGTACAGCCAGATCATCTTCTCCTAAATCGATATTCATACTTACAGCTTCAAGAGGGGAGCGTCCTGTATAGTATTTTTCAGGATCGTATCCCAAAACCGACATGTTGGCTATATCGCTGCCAGGTATCTTCATGTTCAAGGGCACGGTATTCACAAGTCCCAATTCACCTGATGAAGCAAGCTTGTCCATGTTTGGCTTGTTGGCATATTGCAATGGTGTCTTATAGCCCAGCTCTTTCACTGGGTAATCAGCCATTCCGTCACCTAATACTACAACATATTTCATATATTAAATTTCACCCTATACTATCCTTCTTGGGAGAGGAGTTTCTTCCTCCACACCCAGTTCATGTCTGTTTTTATGTGAATCAAGCAATTGTTCAAAGGTAATTCCGTACGTTCTTGCAATGTCAAGAGCAAAGCTTCTTCCTTGTGGTGGAGATTCGACAATCTTGTACGTTCTCTTGGAGCCTCTGAATGTCTTAATGCCTTCTTCCGTCATTACCTCCATTTGCTTTGTTTCATCAACACCTGCCACAAGACTTACCAGATTGCTCAGAGCAGGCTGTTTGTTTATTTCATCCAAGTCTTCCGCCAGTTCGTGCATATGGGTTGCGAATACGCCTCTTGCACCTATGGTTCTGAGGTATTTCATGATTTCTTCGGCAATGGTCAGGCTTTCCTGATGGCTTGTACTAGACAGTGACTCATTCATGAGTATCATGCTGTACTTTGTAAGTCTTGGCAGTATTCCTTCAAGCCTTACGCACTCTTCGCCCAGACGGCCTTCGCTGATGGAGTTTTTCTCAAGCTCCGGAAAGTGTGTGTAGATATTGTCCACAGGGCTGATTTTTCCTTCAGTGCCCGGTATTGGAAGACCTGCCTGGAACAGAATTTGTGCAATTCCAACAGCTCTTGTAAAGGTGGTCTTTCCACCCTGGTTGGCTCCTGTAAGGATGAGCAGTCTTCCCGGATCGTCGCACATTCTTGCATCGTTGGTGACAATGATGTTGTGAAGTGCCTTTATTCCAGTATCTGATAGGATACGAATTGCAAAGCTTGCATCGTAAAGGTCCTTTACTATGAAAACCCTTTCTTCTGCTGGCATCGGAGTAGGGAAGCATACAGGCATTCCGCCCTCCAGAAGATTGCGTGCCAGGTTGCTGCCGCCAATGTAGTAGTAGACTTCTGGAACCAAATCGAAAATGAATGCGGTTTCAACCCAGGCAAAACGGTTGAGCACCATGGCCATGTGCCTGAAGGTGTCTTCCATGACATAAGCCAGATCCCTCATTATGGCCTGGTCAAGAGCGTTTGCAGTAGTATCTTTCAGAATTGAATAAAATGTTCCTATTCCGTGATACAATTCATCATTTCGTCTTGTTCCGAATATTGATGTTAAAAGCGCCTTGTTCCTGAAAGGCTTTGGTTCAATGGACAATAATACAGCCTCGGTTGGTCTTAATTCATGGTCCAGATTGATACCAAGAGTTACACCGGACATGGTTTGCAGTTTTTCATGCAAATCCGGCAGAAGTCTTAACAGTTCGTTGTATCCTTCATTTTCTACGATGCTGGAAATTATTGATTGAAGTCTCTGCAGTCCTTCTGATGTGAAGTCTCTGTCTTTGCTACAAAAGACGCGATGCAGGATTGTGACACACTGGGTATATACCCTGAGAATTTCAAGTCGCCATGCAATTTTTCTGATGTCGTCGTCGTGGGATATGTTGGTTTTCTGCATTTTGTTCAGATTGATAACAAGCGGCATCAGTTCCTGGTCAAAGGCTTGTTGGATTTCCGGATAGTCAAGAAAATCCTGAAGGATATCTTGTCTGTACTTGATAATCTTCTCGTCGAGAACCATGTCCATCAAGCGGGCTTTAACGTAGGGTCTGCTTTCATTCTTTACTCCCATGCCTTCAAGTAGCATTTCTACGTTCATGTCTCTTTCAAGAAAATCCTGATTATACAGTTTGCCCTCACCACTTCTTATTCTTTCTTCCATTTTCTTACCTTCGAAGTAGTCAGGCCATAAGAGACTGAACATAAACTTTTGATCCATTCGTTTCTCACTCCTGTTTGACTTTTTTACTTTTAACCATTATATCACGTGAAATATTCAAAATCAATGAAGCAGACCATGTATAAAAGATTAATAAACCGTTACCCAAAAAAGAAATTTGTGTTATTGGAGTTTATGTATTGTAATATAAAGTAAGGTTAAAGGAAAGTGCGAAATAAAATACAGAAATTGAGTGGTTTTTGTTTCCGGTACGGATAAACTATTCATGGCGTTCAACACAGTATTAAGTGAAAGCAAACCTGTAGACTCAGTTGATGATCTGGCTGATATTGCATATGATTTTTTAAGCCATTTTGTTGACCTTGATAGATTTGAGCTGGACAAGGCAAGGATGCCTGAAAGCAAGGTTACTTCTGATTTGATGTCTTCCGGTTTTCTAAACCGGAAGACCTTTTTATTCCTTGCAATGATATAGGAAAATGTTGTATAATATACTAAATATTTTGAAAGTGGGTGGAGCTGAAGTGAAGTGTCCTTACTGCAATCATTTGGACGACAAGGTAATAGACTCAAGGCCTACGGATGAACATACCGTTATTCGCAGGCGCAGAGAGTGCTTGGCTTGCGGATCCAGATATACTACTTATGAGAAGATTGAGAGCACCCAGTTGTTCGTTATTAAAAAAGACGGAACAAGACAGGCCTTTGACAGGTACAAGCTTATCTCTGGTGTTATGAGAGCCTGTGAGAAAAGACCAATCAAGCTCAAGCAGGTGGAAGCACTTGCAGATGAAGCTGAACAGTATTTTTTAAATTCTTTGAAGAAGGAAATTACCTCCAAGGAAATTGGAGAATTTGTTATGGAAAAGCTAAGACATCTTGACCAGGTGGCTTATGTAAGATTTGCGTCCGTTTACAAGGAGTTCAAGGATATAGATACCTTCATGGAAGAACTGAAAGGAATCATGCAAAACAGCACAAGAAGTGAGTAAATAAGCTATAAAACCGAATTTGATTTTTATCCCCCCAGAATATTGCAGGAGTGCTGCAATGATGGAGGGTTTTTTTATTATTCAGAAAGGAAAAGCCATGTATAGTTTGAAGAGGGTTTTGGAAATAGCTTTGTCAGGAAAACACAACTGCATTTTTTTTGGCAGTGTTGATTTAATGCCAATTACAATAGAAAAATTTTTTATTGCTTGTTGCTTGCCCTGCAAATGTGGTCGGTTTTTCAGGGGAGCTTGTACATGTTCTGATTTGGACATACAGTACACACTTGCCAACATTCCATCCAGACAACTAAACTTGTCGGACATGTACGTGCCGATTAATGATTTGAGGCAGGATGTGGATTGTGAAAGGATAAATGCTGTGCACAGGATGCAGGAAAGGCGGTACAGAAACAATAAGTCAAAGTATAACGGAAATCTGAGTAGAAATGGTTTTGAAAAGTATTGCAGGATGGATTTTGAGGCACAGGAATTTTTAAAAGATGCGCAGAAGTTTTTTAAATGCAGCATGACAGACATGGACAAGGTGGTCAGGGTGGCAAGAACAATAGCGGATCTTGAGTTTCGAGAGACGATATCCAGGTTTGATGTGGCTGAAGCCTTGGGATATGTATCGTGCTATTTACATTTAAAAAGGAGGATTGTTTAATGTATTCGGATAATCTTGTACATATTTGGGTTACTTTGCTTGGAAGACCTGCAGGCAAAATTGCAAATTTGCTGGTCGAAAACTATGGGAGTTTGAGAGAAGCTTATTTGGTTGGAAGTTATTCTGATGTGACTTGTGAATTAAGGAATAATCGGTTATTATGTCAGAGACTACTAGATGAATCCATTAAGGACAGAGCAGCAAGGATTTATGAAAGGGTTTTGGAGAAGGGGGTTAAGATAACGCATGTCTTCAGGGAGGATTATCCTGAGGATTTGAAAAATATATTTGACCCGCCCTTCGTTTTGTACTATTATGGTAAATTGCCGGATAAAAACACGACTCTCTTGTCGGTGGTGGGTTCAAGAAAGTGTTCCGCATACGGAAGAAAAGTCACTTATGACATGTGCTTCAATATTGCAAAACACGGTGTTGGGATTGTAAGCGGAATGGCAAAAGGAATTGATGCCAGAGCGCATGCGGGATGTCTTGATGCTGAAGGATACACGATTGCTGTATTGGGAGGAGGGCCTGACAATATTTATCCTATGGAGAACGAGGTCATATATTACAGGATAAAAGAGAACGGGCTTGTTCTTTCAGAGCACCCGCCAGGAACAATGCCACTTAAGCATCATTTTCCGGCAAGAAACAGAATAATTGCAGGTCTTGGCAAAGGGCTTCTTGTTTGTGAAGCAGGAAAGAAAAGCGGTGCCATGATAACGGTTAACTTTGCAATAAATGAGGGAAGGGATATATTCTCCGTACCTGGCAATATTGATTCAAGCTACAGCGAAGGGTGTAACAGCCTGATAAAGGCTGGTGCTTGTATTGCCACCAGCCATATAGATGTTTTGGAAGGTTTGAATTTGGTTGAAGGAAGGAAAATTGCAGGGACTGTTGGCTGGCTGAATGGTTTGGACAAGGAGGAGGCAGTGGTTGCAGATTTGATTTACAAAGGAGTAAAGATCGAGGAAATCAGCAGCATAACCGGACTGGACAGTGCAAGAGTCGTTGCAATTACGACGATTTTGGAAGTGAAGGGGATTTTGGGAAGAGATAGACATGGTAATCTGCAGGTTGTAATATAATATTGATGGAAAATGCGGATTGTGCTATCATGAGTTGGTTTATATTGAGCAAACATATTTTGGAGGAAAGAAAAATGGCTGATTATCTTGTTATTGTGGAGTCACCCACAAAAGCAAATACAATAAAGAAGTTTTTAGGCAGAAGTTACAAGGTCGAAGCATCGGCAGGACATGTAAGGGATTTGCCAAAAAGCAAGTTGGCAATTGATATAGAGAATGATTTTGAACCTCAATATATTAACATAAGAGGAAAGGGAGACTTGATTAAAACCCTTAAGAAGGAAGCCGGAAAGGCAAAAAAGGTATATCTTGCAACGGACCCGGACAGGGAAGGAGAG
>LSQX01071275.1_pt1 | contig 10236 bp, 9 predicted proteins | sample 654561 | NCBI WGS metagenome assembly LSQX01 (sample SAMN04489861, study PRJNA283612) | anaerobic digester metagenome | isolation source: 4 biogas reactors fed with cattle manure at either 37C or 55C with and... | place: Denmark: Kongens Lyngby | collected 2014
ATTAGGCACTATGGGATTTGGGCTTCCGGCAGCGATTGGAGCCCAAATTGGAGCACCCGACCGTTCCGTGGCAACCTTTATCGGTGACGGCGGATTCCAAATGACAATACAGGAACTCGGTACAATTGCCCAAAATAAACTGCCTGTTAAAATTATCTTACTGAATAACCATTTCCTGGGTATGGTAAGACAATGGCAACAACTGTTTTTTGAGAAAAGATACTCATTTACAGAATTGCAAAACCCCGATTTTATTACAATTGCCAAAGGATTCGGCATTGACGGGAGCAGTGTGGAAAACAGGGACCATCTGGAAGCAAGTATTCAAAAAATGATTGATCATGATGGCCCCTATGTGCTTGAAGTTACTATCGAAAAAGAGGATAATGTATTCCCTATGGTACCTGCAGGTGCATCAGTATCAGACATAATGCTGGAACCCTAAAAAAATTGTTGTTCGCAATAAAAAAATATTATCAAAAATGAAACAAGAATATATAATAACAGTTTACTCCGAAAATCATATCGGTTTATTGACACGGATCACTATCGTTTTTACCAGAAGAAAAATAAATATTGAAAGCCTTACAGTATCGGAATCTGCGCTTCCCGGTATTTTTAAATTTACTATAGTTGTATATACTACTGCCGAGTTAATTGAAAAAGTCGCCGGACAGATTGAAAAACAGATCGACGTACTAAAGGCATTCTATCATACGAACGATGAAGTGATTTATCAGGAGGTGGCACTCTATAAAGTACCTACAGAAGCGCTTTACGAAAATAATACTATTGAAACAGTGGTCCGTAATGCAGGAGCACGGATTCTTGAAATTACGAGGGAATATACTATTATTGAAAAAACCGGGCATAAAGAGGAAACACAAGCCCTTTTCGAAGAATTAAATAAATCGAAGGTGCTTCAATTTATCAGGTCAGGCCGGGTTGCCCTCACCAGAGACCCTATAGAAAGGCTGTCCGAATTTCTGAAAGAGAGGGATGCAATGCTTGACAGCATAGATTGATCTCTTTTGTTTTTTATTTGGCTTTCAATATGTAATGGAAACTTAATAAAAATGATAATTTTGCATAAATTTTTAACTTTTAAATTTCAATTTAAAATAATAATAGATTATGGCACAAATTGACTTTGGCGGAGTTAACGAAAAGGTCGTCCTTCGCGAAGAATTTCCAATGGAAAAAGCACGGGAAGTGCTTAAGGATGAAAAAATAGCGATAATTGGTTACGGGGTGCAGGGTCCTGCTCAGGCGCTTAACCTGAAAGATAATGGTTTTGATGTGATCATAGGCCAGGCACCTGAATTTAAAGAAGACTGGGACAAAGCGATCCGTGACGGGTTTATCCCCGGCGAAACTCTCTTCCCGGTCGAAGAGGCTGCAAAAAAAGGTACTATTATTCAATACCTTGTATCAGATGCCGCCCAGCGTATACTGTGGCCCAAATTAAAAGAGTGCCTTAACGAAGGTGATGCACTCTACTTTTCACACGGTTTTTCAATTACATATAAAGAGCAGACAGGTGTTATACCACCTGATAATATAGATGTCATTTTAGTTGCTCCCAAAGGTTCAGGAGCCAGCGTACGTACCAATTTCCTGGCCGGAAACGGGATCAATTCAAGCTATGCTGTATTCCAGGATTACACCGGAAAGGCAGAAGAGCGTACAATAGCATTGGGAATAGCTATAGGTTCAGGGTACCTTTTCCCGACTACCTTTGAAAATGAAGTGTTTTCAGACCTTACTGGCGAAAGAGGGGTACTTATGGGAGCGCTGGCAGGAATTATTGAAGCACAGTACGAAGTATTGCGTAAAAACGGGCATAGCCCTTCAGAGGCCTTTAATGAAACTGTGGAAGAGCTTACACAAAGCCTTATTCGCCTTGTTGACCAAAAAGGTATGGACTGGATGTATGCCAACTGTAGCGCAACTGCACAAAGGGGAGCACTCGACTGGAGACATAAATTCAGGGAAGCTACCCTGCCTGTATTCAATAACCTGTACGAAAGCGTGAAGTCAGGAACAGAAACAAAAAGGGTACTTGATTCTACAAGCAGTCCGGACTATAAAAAGAGCCTGAACGCCGAATTAAAGGAGATGAGGGATTCAGAACTGTGGCAGGCAGGTGCAGCAGTACGTAAACTGAGACCTGGCAAATAGTCAGTTATAAATAATTTTTAACAAAAGCCTGTCCGGATACGTGACAGGCTTTTGTTTTAATATGACATAAATTTCAACATAACTTAGTTAAATAATAAATAGCTTTTTTTCACTAAAGGAATTTTACCCCTTAAACTCTAAAATGCCACCGGTAAAAAATTGCTGAAAATCATTTTTTTGTAAGAGTTCCTTTGAAATTTAATCCTGTTATCAGATTAAAATTGTTTAATTTATAGAGAAAAAATATTAAAGAGCAATTAGTCCAAGATACTTTAAAATGAGAAAATTATTCTTATTGAATTCTTTTGTTATTTTCTTCTGCTGCTCCGTAAACGGAAACATTGCAGCACCGGACACTATTACGGAACCTGTTGCAAAAAAAGCAGTACTTAAACCTTATATTGCCCCGGCGGTGTTGATTTCTTCAGGAACAATCATTCATTTTATGGACGGAACCAAATCTGCAGTTCGTGACTTCATGCAGGATAATTTACAATATAACGGACAAATTGATGATTATGCACAATATGCTCCCCTGGTTACAGTATATGCACTAAACTTATTCGGTATCAATGGCAAGAACAATTTTGGAAACCGCACAGCTCTTGCTGCAAAAAGTATGTTGCTCAACGGACTGATAACTGACCGGCTGAAAAACTGGACTGATACAGAAAGACCCAATGGTGAAAAGAACTCTTTTCCTTCGGGACATACATCTAAAGCCTTTACTGTGGCCCACTTCATGCACAGGGAATTAGGAGATATCAGCTACTGGTACAGCATAGGTGCATACTCCTGTGCAACTGCCGTGGGAGTTATGAGGCTGGCAAAAAATGCACACTGGATGTCTGATGTTCTGGCAGGAGCAGGGATTGGAATTTTATCAACTGAACTGGTCTATCTTACACACCAGTACAAATGGGATAATAAACATATCAGAAAATTGGATATTCTCCCCTTTCAATTTGGAAAAAATAAAGGGATCTCTTTTGTTTATACCTTCTGAAAATTGTGTAACAGACGACTTTTTTCAATTTTTTTTCCTCCGGGTTGATCAATTTCTTACTTTCGTGCTAAATTGTTTATTAAGATGAGAACTGTAAAATTACTTATAGTAATATTTTCTTTATTTCCGATTTTGAGCGAGGCACAAAATTTTGACTATCTGATTAACTTTGAGGGCATTGGTGACAACAGGGAATTTTTCAGCGGACAAGCAATGTCTCAGACTATATTAGGCAGCAGGGGAGCTTTTGAAATTGGATTAGAAATTGACAACCATAAGATAAGGACAGGATTGAACCACCTGCTGGAATTTGGCAGTGATATTGATTATCACAAACCTAAACTTACCCTTTACTACCAGTATAGTGATAAAATAAAACAATTCAAATTCGGGGCTTTCCCGAGGCGTAATACCATTAATTTTCCGCTGGTGATGCTGACTGACACGCTCCTCTATTACCGGCCAAATATTGAAGGGCTATATGGAAGGATTGCCTGGCCATGGGGCCATCAAGCCGGATTTGTTGACTGGGTGAGCCGGCAGACTGATATAAAGCGGGAAAACTTCATGGCAGGCTTTTCCGGTGAAATATTTCGTAATAATTTATTCTTACAAAACTATCTTCTCCTCTTCCATGATGCAGGGGCAGCTGTTCATATTCCAGGTGACCAGATCAAAGACTATTTTGGATATTTGTTACAGGCAGGTATCAGGACCTCGTACAACAGCCGGTTTACAGGAAGCCTGAAAGCAGGAGTACTTGGCTCAATGTTCCGGGAACGAGCTGTAACTGATGGTTTTATCAATCAAAACAGTCTTTATGCAGAGGCAGAAGGTAAATTAAAAAATTACGGCATAAAAACAACATTACATACAGGAGGCAGTCACCGTTTTGCGTATGGTGACAGATTTTACAGAGCCAAAAATTACTGGCGTACAGATCTCATCTGGTACTTCATTAATCATCCCAGAGTCAGGGGAAGGTTCAATCTCTCATTTCACTATCTGGATTGGAATGACCTTGACCAGCAACAACAAATGTCTGTTATTTATCTTTTTGGAAAGGAGATGAGAAAGAAACCCTGACCACAGCAGGAATTCAAATTTTATAAAATTTTAACGCCCAGCTTAAAAAAGGACATTCCCCCACAGGTCATATTCATCTGCACCCGTGATCTTTACCTGGTAAAATTGACCGGCATATAATTCTCTGTCAGCTGAAACATATACCTCCCCGTCAACTTCAGGTGAGTCAAATTCGGTCCGGCCAACAAAATGATCACCCTCCTGCCGGTCTATTATAACCTTATATGTCTCCCCTACTCTCTGCCGGTTTATTTCCAGGGATATATTTCGCTGGATCTCAATCAGCTCATCGGCCCGTGCCTGCTTAATCTCATCAGGCACATCATCGTTCAGCCTTTTGGCAGCAAAGGTGCCCTCTTCATGTGAATAGGTAAAAACGCCCAGCCGTTCAAATTTTGATTCAACGACAAATTGTTTTAACTCCTCAAAATCACTATCAGTCTCTCCCGGAAATCCTGTCATCATTGTCGTTCTTAAAGCAACACCGGGTATTTTGTCCCGTAACTGCCTTATTAATGTTTCAGTCTCTTTACGTGTAACCTTTCGGGACATCCTCTGAAGCACCGGATCTGAAATGTGCTGCAGTGGAATGTCTAAGTACCGGCAGACCCTGGGATTATCCCTGATAAGATCAGCCAGGCCCTCAGGAATTCCGGAAGGGTATAAATAATGAAGCCTGATCCATTCTACATCTTCAATCCCCGAAATAATATCAACCAGTTCTGTTAATTGATTTTTACCATAAATATCTATACCATAATTGGTAAGATCCTGGGCAATCAGTAAAAGTTCGCGCACACCATTTCGTGAAAGATATCCGGCCTCTTTAACTATATTTTCAAGAGGAACCGATTTGTACCGTCCGGTCATCTGAGGAATAGCACAAAATGCACAGGAACGATTACATCCTTCAGAAATTTTCAGATATGCATAGTGAGATGGTGTGGTGATCACTCTTTCGTGAATGTATTCAGGATAAAAGACAGTTTTCAGTTCAGTGGTTAAGTCCTTAATATCAAATTTACCAAAGTACCTGTCTACTTCCGGTATCTCTTCCTCTAACTCTTTCCTGTACCTTTCAGACAGACAACCCATAACATAAAGCTTACCTGTTTCCCCGCGTGTTTTGGCATCTGCATAATTGAGGATCATGTCTATCGATTCCTGTTTAGCATCATGGATAAAACCGCATGTATTGATAATTACGGCATCAAAATCTTTTCCGTCTGCGTCATGAAACACCTCAAACTTCCCCCTCCTCAACTGTCCAAGCAAAACTTCCGAATCAACTAGATTTTTGGAACATCCCATTGTTATCACATTGACACGATAAACAGAATGAGTTTTTTTATCAGGAGCTGCCAGTTCACCCGTTGTTATTTTTCCCATTATCATTTTTTTTACAAAATAAATACTTTTTATTCATCCTGATATCTCTTTGAACAATAACTCCTGCTTTGAAATCACCAATTACTTTCTTATTTTAGGCGGTCGAATTGAATCAAATATAATATGAAGATCATTACAGCAACATTTATAATAATAACAGTTTTTAGTGCAAATATATTGGCTCAGCCATCATACTTTGGTAGTACCGGACAACAACCAAAAGTTGTAATAGGGCTGATTGTAGAAAATATGCGGCCTGATTATATTCAAAGATACTGGAATAAATTCGGAAATGACGGATTCAAAAAATTATATACTCAGGGAGCAGTACACACCAATATTAATATGACACAGCATATTCAAAGTTATGCAACAGGAACAGCAACCCTGTTCACTGGTGTTCATCCCTCGGTCCACGGAATAGTAGGAAAAACATGGTATGACAGGTTCAGAAGTAACGAAACAGATTGTACTGAAGATGACTATTACTTTACAGTGGGAGCAGATACCGAATGGGGTAATGCATCAGCCAGAAAGCTGCTTTCAAATACAATTACCGACAACCTAAAGGTTTTCACCAGGGGTAAGGCTTTGGTTTTTAGTGCAGCCATGAACAGGGAAACTGCAATATTCGCGGCCGGGCATTCTGCAGACGGAGCTTATTGGTTAGACCCCGAATCAGGTAAAATGATTTCAAGTTCGTTTTTTGTAAATACATTTCCGGAATGGGTAATAAATTTCAATAATGAAAACTATCCCGAAATGTACAGCGCCCGCAACTGGGTGACACTACTCCCCGAAACCGGATATACGGAAAGCGTGACTGATGACTATCTTCTTGAAAAAGGATATTTCGGAAAATATAATACCTTTCCCCATAAATTAGGACAATATACCCGTTTGGCAGAAAACCTGAATCCATTGAAAACAACTCCCTACGCGAATCTCATCATAAAAGATTTTGCAATCAGTCTTCTGGAAAATGAGCCGGTGGGTGAAGATGATATAACAGACTTTATAACATTTGTCTTTTCATCCATGGACTACGAAAACGGATCTTTCGGGCCGGTATCCATAGAGATGCAGGATACCTACATGCACATGGACAAATATATCGGAGAATTAATAGCATTTATTGAAAACAAATTTGGAAAAAATAATGTGATGTTTTTTCTTACCTCAAATACATCTGCATCTTATCCTGTTGACTATCTCAAAGAAGAGTTTAAACTTCCGGTTGATAATTTTTCGCCGGAAAATGCAATTGCATTATTGACCTCCTTCCTAAACATCACTTACGGACAGGACAAATGGATAGAATATTATGATGATGCACAGATCTATCTTGACCATGAATTACTAAAAAAGAGAAACATAAGCCTGGAAGATATAAGAAATGAAACTTCTGACTTCATTAATCAGTTTGAAGGCGTTCAATTGTCAATTACAGAAGATCTGACAGGCCGGGGAAGTGCACCCTTCGGACTGCTGTCTACTATGTTGCAGTCATACTTTAAAAACCGCTCTGGTGATATTTTATATGTTTTAAAGGAGGGATGGCAACCCTCTTATAAATATAAAAAGATTAACTATACTGATCAATCGCATATACCGCTGGTTTTTTACGGATCAGTTTTACAACCTCAGATAATAAATGAGAAAAATAATGCAATAGATATATTGCCGACTTTATGTGAAATTTTACAAATTCCTTATCCTGATAAATGTCAGGGCAGTTCGATAAATTTTAAAAAATAATAATCTACTTTTTAACGGTTTTCGTTACTGAAACTTTTGTACTTACACTATCACCCTTTTGTGGTGCATCATTCTCCACGACAATCTTACTGCCTGAAAAAAGCTCAGAATTAAGATCAGCTGAAATAACAGTATCTTTTTTTAATTCAAAAGTTGTGGAAAAAGTTTCATAACCAGGTCTGGAGATAATCAATTTTGTCTTTCCGGGATTTAACAACAACCTGTAATAACCATTATTATTAGAAATAGTTCCTGTTCCGGAAATATTTTCAAATACAGAAGCATTCTCTATCCCTCGCTCAGTAACTGAATTTGTAATATATCCGGAAACTGAATAAAACTGTGCTTTACTGAAGTTGGGAATTAGAAATAAGAGAATTAATAAAAAAAAGTAAAATATTGTTTTCATAGCTTAACTGAAAATTATTGTTTAATGTATGGCTATATATATAGACGTTTGAAGGTACAAAAAGGTTGCCCGAATTTCAGAAATATTTTTAAATCCTTAATATTAAAAGAAATTTTTCATTATTTATATTTAGTCTGATTTACAATACAAAAAGCATGTTTAAGAACAGGCCCGTTGCAGGTTAATATCCTCGGATATTAAAATTCAACTGTTTATTTTTACGGCCGATTATTTAATTACCGTTAAAATATTTAAATTATATCTATGGATTCCATACAATCATTAATTAAGGATCTGGCCGACCAACATGGGAGGAACAGGGAAAGTCTTCTTCCTGTAATACAGGGTCTGGTCAAACGTGAGAAATACCTGTCTGAATACTCAATGGTTGAAATTGCCAGGGAAATGGATATTCCGGCAGCTGAAGTTTTTGGTACTGCCACATTCTATTCATTTCTGGAAACTAAGCCGGCTGGCAAGTATATCATCAGGGTGTGTAAAACCATTACCTGCTCGATGAAGGGCAAGAACCAACTGCTTTTTGCTATTCAGGACATGCTTAAGATTAACGTGGGGGAAACTACTCCTGATAAAAGGTTTACACTTTTGGAAACCAACTGCCTGGGATGGTGCCACAAAGCTCCGGCAATACTTATCAATGATGAGGTATATACTGAAGTTACCCCGGAAAAAATCAGGGAGATATTAACAGGTTACATGAAAGAAAACATATAAAAAAGGAAGCTATGGCATACTCATATCAGTTAAAAAGGGTAGATTTTATTTTCAAAAATGAAAATGAATGGGAACAGGTGCTTTCCTCTACCATCAAAAAGAAACCTGAAGAGATTATAAATGAATTAATCAGTTCTGAATTAAAAGGCCGGGGTGGAGCAGGGTTTCCAACAGGCCTCAAATGGAAGTTAACAGCCGAATCAAAAGCTCCTGCAAAATATGTTATTTGCAATGCCGACGAAGGAGAGCCAGGGACTTTCAAAGACCGCGAAATTCTATCTAAAGTTCCCTATAAGGTACTCACTGCAATGGCAGTTTGTGGATATGTGACAGGCAGTAAAGAGGGATTTATATACCTTCGGGGCGAATATAAATTTCTTCAGGAGGAACTTGAAAAAGCAATTAAGGAATTCCAGTACTATTGTAAAGAGATAAATCTCGATTTCAATATTAAGATCTTCATGGGAAGTGGCGCCTATATCTGCGGTGAGGAAACAGCTCTTATGGAATCAATGGAGGGCAGGCGCGGTGAACCGAGGAATAAACCGCCGTTCCCGACTCAGGCGGGCTACATGGACATGCCTACTGTTGTAAATAATGTAGAGACATTGGTGCACACATTTACTATATTTAAATATGGTGCCAAGAAATTTTATGACCTGGGAGTTCAGTATTCAAGAGGAACGAAACTCTTTTCCGTATCAGGGGATACACCAAAACCGGGAATATATGAGCTTGAACTTGGCATGAGCCTCCAGGATTTTGTATATGAATTCGGGGATGGCGACACTAAAGCTGTTCAGGTAGGCGGTGCATCAGGTTTTTTGGTGCCACGTAAGAAGTTTATTGACACCGCAATCGGATATGAAGGAAAACTTGTTGGGATCTCACTGCCCACCGGTGGTTCTATGATGCTTTTTAACAGTTCACGATCAATGTTTAATGTACTGGATAATTATCTGGAATTTTTCAGGGAAGAATCTTGCGGACAATGTACTCCGTGCAGGGTAGGCTGTCAGCAGTTATTACTTGGAATAAAGGCTGTGAAAGCAGGTAAAAAGCCAGCCTCATATTTAGATAAACTACTGAAATTAACGGAAACTATGCAGCTCACTGCCAAGTGCGGACTGGGACAGTCAGTTGCTAACTCCTTCTCCTCTATTGTCGAGAACTTCCGTGAAGAGATGATCTATTAATCTTATAAAACTGATAAAATGGCTAAAAAAATAAATATTACCATCAACGGAATGCCTGTCAGCGTTGAACCAGGCAAAACTATTCTGGAAGCTGCCGCAGTAGAGGGCATAAAAATACCTACTCTTTGTTATCATAAAGACCTTTGCGTTGCAGGTAACTGCCGTGTATGTGTTGTTGAAGTGGTCGGACAAAAAAGGCTTTCTGCTTCTTGTGCAACACCTTGTGAAGAGGGTATGGAAATCCTTACAAACAGCCTTAAGGTAAGAAATTCCAGAAAACACATAATCGAACTTCTTCTTTCTGAACACAATGCGGACTGTACAAAATGTTACAGAAACGGCAATTGTGAACTGCAGGTATTGTCTTCTGAATATAAGATAATGACTCAGGAATTTATTGAACTGGCTCCTCTTAAAAATTACACTATTGATATGTTTTCACCGTCCATCATGAAAGATGACAGTAAATGTATCCG
>LSQX01229842.1_pt2 | contig 10236 bp, 8 predicted proteins | sample 654561 | NCBI WGS metagenome assembly LSQX01 (sample SAMN04489861, study PRJNA283612) | anaerobic digester metagenome | isolation source: 4 biogas reactors fed with cattle manure at either 37C or 55C with and... | place: Denmark: Kongens Lyngby | collected 2014
CCCGGTAAACCGGAAATCCGGCTCCTGTGATCTTAACTCCCAGTTCAAAATCTATCAGATTATACTTCCGGGCAAGTTCCCAGTGGGGCATTGCTGATTCACTTTTTGGGGGAATAACTCCTGAAGTTTTAACCACTGTATTGTCTTCTGCTCCCTTCCCCTGAGAAACAGACTCATGAGGAAGGTTCGGCAATTGCAACTGGAGTTCGCCGACTTTTTCATCAATCCCTGCAAACTCTTTATCATACTCTTTTATAGCCTCTTTTAATTTCAAGGTTTTATCGCGGGCTGCACCGGCTTCTTCCTTCCTGCCCTCTTTCATAAGCTCCCCTATCTCTTTTGAGATAAGATTCATATCAGCTTTTGCCTGGTCGGCCAGGCCCTGTATCTTCCTCTTTCTGTCGTAAAGGTCAACAATGTTTTTAACAACTTCTGAGGCATTGAAATTTTTAACTTTTAGCTTTTCAATTACCAGCTCAGGGTTGTCCTGAATAAATCGTATATTAAGCATACCAAATCTAATTTTCTATTGCAAATCTAACACAAAAAAATCTCCTGTCGCTAACGGCAGGAGATTTTCCCATATATTTTAACAGTTAATATCTTACGTAATTACTCAACCATTTCTTTGGCCTGATCAATCCACGGAGCCGGATCTTTAGAGGCATAACGGCTACCTGCATTGGCAAGTATTTCACTTAACTTGTCAACAGATGAACCGGCAAGGTCTTTATAAGAGACAATACCTGCTTCATTTAATAATTCCGCAATTTTTGGCCCTATTCCTGTAATATTCTTCAGATCATCGCCAATGTTTTCTTCAGCGACAGATTCTTTAATACTTTCTTCAACTTCTGCAATAATACTCTCTTTATCCTGAGGCATTATATCAGATTCAGGCATCTCTCCTCCATTGACAGGTCCGGCCACTAAGACATCAACCTCTTCCATTGGAAACACAGATACATAAGAACGATTTTTCCTTCTTTTCCTGAATTCTACAGTTCCGCTAACAAGGGCAAACAAAGTATGATCTTTTCCGATACCTACATTGATTCCCGGATAATGCTTTGTTCCACGTTGGCGAACTAAAACATTACCTGCTTTTGCAAACTGTCCGCCGTAAATTTTTACTCCCAGTCGTTTGCTTTCTGATTCGCGTCCGTTTTTCGAACTACCAACACCTTTTTTATGAGCCATGGTATATTATTTTAGTTATCCAACAATGTTTTCAATCTGAACTTTCGTAAACTGCTGTCTGTGGCCATTTAATTTCTTATAGCCCTTCCTTCTTTTCTTTTTGAAAACCAGCACTTTATCACCTTTTAAGTGCTCAAGCACTTTTACAGTTACCTTAGCACCCTCTAAAACCGGTGTGCCAACTTCAACCTTACCGTCATTATCGACAAGAAGCACCTGATCAAAATCAACGGAATCACCTTCAGCGGCATCCAGCCTGTGAACAAATAATTTTTTGTCCTTTTCAACCTTAAATTGCTGGCCTGCAATCTCTACAATCGCATACATATTTACAAATTTTAAGTTTTACCGTCAGGCGGGCAACTCTCCTTCAGCCTCTTTTTATGCCTGAACGATTTTTGATTTCGGACTGCAAAAGTAGTTATTTTTAGAAATTTGACAAATATTAACTAAACAATTTTTCTGTCAGGCAGAATTCATTGGCAAGACTAACTATAAACAAAAATGATTGTTATATTTGTTTTCATAAAAAATGTGGATTAAATTGTGGGATGCAAAAGATACGTTTAAATATTCTTGGACTCTCGGTAAGTCAGACACAATCGGGTGCATATGCTCTTGTATTATCTGAAGAGAACGGAGACAGAAGAATGCCTATTATTATTGGCCCTGTTGAGGCCCAGGCCATTGCCATTCAACTGGAAGAATTAAAACCTCCACGGCCCCTGACTCATGATCTGATAAAAAATATAGCTCTTGCATTTGAAATTGCTTTGATTGAAGTGGTGATTTATAAACTGGAAGAGGGGATTTTCTATTCAGAACTGCTTTGCGAAATGGATGGGAAAGAGGTCAGGATCGATTCAAGAACATCAGATGCCGTTGCACTTGCACTGCGATTCAGATGTCCGATTTACACAACTGAAGAAATTTTATCTAAAGCAGGAATTATTTTAGAAGCCGACGAAGTGAAAAAATCTGATTCGACCGAACAGGACAAGCCAACCGGGTCATCCAAAGCTTCCCCCTTCTCCCGTTATACACTGCAGGAACTGGAAGAGTTGCTGAATGAAGCTGTTCAAAATGAAGATTATGAAAAAGCATCTGTACTGAGAGATGAAATTAATAACCGCAAAAAAAATTAAACCCGGGTTCACTTACCAAGCCACTTCTTGAAATCCATTGCCTTTAGCCTGCTAACGGCAACCTCATCATGGAAAGGGGGATTCAGCCTGATTTTCAGTTTACCTCTGAAATAATTATCTACTCTTTCAACAGAATTAATATTAACTATCAACTTACGGTTTGCACGAAAAAAAATATCGGGATCCAGTTCCTCTTCAAGGACTTCTAGTGAAAAATCAACAATGTGATTTTGTTTTCTGAAGGTGACAGCAGTGGTTATGCGGCTTTCACTGAAAAAATAGGCTACATCGTCAGATATAAGACTGTAAAACCCTGCACCCCTGGACACCAGAAACCTTTTGCGGTATTTCTTTTCACCTCTCCTTATAGATTCAATGATTTCAGAGTAATCATGTATTGTAACTTCTCGTCCGCTGAGGAACCTGAAGCTTTCAAACTTCTCAACAGCTGTCTCCAGGTCTTTCTCTTTAAAAGGTTTCAGCAGGTAATCGATACTGTTAACTTTAAATGCACGGAGGGCATAGTTGTCATAAGCCGTAGTGAAAATTACCATACTTTTTACATCCACCTGGTCAAAAACAGAGAAACATAATCCGTCGGCCAGCTGAATATCCATAAACAGCAGGTCGGGAGGGGAGTTCTCCCTCAGCCATTTAACTGTACCTTTTACACTCTCAAAAGTTTTTAGCACCTCCCAGCCTGGCCTGACCTTTTTAATCATCTCTTCAAGAAGACGCAGGTTATATTCTTCGTCTTCAACCAGTATTATCTTTATAGCAGAAGTCATAAAAGTGGAATTTCTACATTGAAAAACTCATCGTCGTGATTCACAAAAACCGGTCTTTCAGTTAGCAAAGAATAGCGACTGATTAGATTTTTTAATCCGGTCTTTTCTGAAAAAGTTGACTCTTTAAGGTTCACATTATTACTGACTGAAAGGTTTTCTCCGGATGATTTTATCTCTATAACCAAGGGGGCATCCTTAACGGCAATATTATGCTTAACTGCATTTTCAACCAGCAACTGCAAAGCAAGTGGTGGTATCTCCTTTTTCATGTCACTTTTGTTAATCTCTGTTATCACCTGCAATGCTTCACCCATCCTCTCTTTATGTATGGCTGTATAGGCATCAATAAATTCCAGCTCCTCTGCCAGTTTAACAGTTGTTTTATCTTTACTCTGCAAAACATAACGGTAAACATCAGTAAAGTTCTGTGTAAAAAGTATTGCTGCATCAGGATCAAATGTGATCATCGATTTCAGAACACTCAGGTTATTGAAGAGGAAATGGGGATTTAACTGTGCCTGTAATGAATTATAATCGCTTTTTAGCTTAAGACTTTTAATCTCTTCGAGTTGCCTTACCGAAAAAATCCACTTTTCAATGATGCGAAGGGTAACCGATACCAGGATTAGGATAAAAATAAAAATCAGTCCGAAAAACATCATAAGCTGTACAATCGGATGAGTGAAGAAAAGTGCATCCTTAACAATCAGAGAAAAATAAAAAACAGCTCCTATTGCAATAATGAGGCTGACTGAAATATGCAGTATCACACGAATACTCAATTTTTCAGGAATTGGAAAGAACCGTTCTGCCAGATGGTCAATAAACACATTACTTTCACTGATTATATTAAAAATGAGCACTAACTGAAAATATTCCAGTCCGGAAACATGTATACTACTGTCACCTGCAATTTTAATTGACAGAAAAAAGAACAGCAATCCAACCCCGCTAACCAAAGCCACCCTGATTAAAACACTTTGCAGGGTATATGCCGAGAGTCTGCTTAAAAAATGGAGTTCTCTGTTTCTCATGTGGATTCAACTTACATAAAATATTAATTATTTACATAAATGGTTTCTGCCTCACTATATTTGTTATTATTCAAAGGTATGAAAAGAACTCGTCAATGAAATTATTTTTCTGCCTGAAGATAATGTCTGATTTATTAATCAATATACTCTGATTCTTCTATAGGGGCTGATAAAGCCATGATGGAAGAAAAAACTGCAAAAACTCATTCCGTCCCCAATTTTCCTGTGGCTTTAAGCCATGCGGTTTCTTTTATTTTAAAATCAGTTTTAGAGTCAATCAACTCGCTGAAAGCCTGCTGCCACTGTGTTTGTGCGATCAGCAGTTCGGTGATCGTCTCCATTCCCAATTCATAGTTGTCGCGTGCTACTCTCAGGTTTTCTTCAGCCTGTTCCAAAGCAGTTATATTTATTTGAATACGTTCCCGGGCAAGTTGAAGGTTCAACCGTGACTGCTCTGCTTCAAGCTGTAAAAGTTGTTTGTTCTTTTCCAGTTCCAGTTCGGACATCTCTTTATCAATTTTTGCAGTGCTGATTTTTTTCATCCCCTCACACCAGTGGAACAATGGAATCTTTACCGACGCCAGCACATTCAGGCTGGTGTTGGAAAATTCGGTTCCGCTGAATTCGATCCCCCCGATATGGTTATATCCGGCCTGGATGCCTGCGGTAGGCAGGAAGTCGGCTTGGGCCATACGGATCTGCTGTTCCTGCATATCTATGTTTTTTTGCAGTAACCGGTATTCGGGCCGCTGACTGAATATTTCATTTTCACTGACAATTCCATCCTGCAGGGTTACCGAAATTGTTGTGTCCACTGCCATAATTGCTGTATTTAAAGCAAGACCGGTAACACGGCATAAATTCATCCGGCTGAGTTCAAGTCCGTTTTGTGCTTTTTGCAAATCGAGCATGGCTTTGTTATACTCCACCTGTGCTTTCAGCAAATCATTCCGTCCCGACATACCCACCTCGTGCGCATCACGGGCTTTATCAACCAGTTTGGCAAGCATATCCACCGCCTGCATTGCCAGCTTTACCTTTTGGGATACCGAAATATAAATCCAGTAGGCATTATCGGCTTCAGCAATGGTGTTCATCTGCTGTAATTCTCTATTTTCACCGGCCATTTCTATGCCAATATCTGCCATTTTGTTCCCGGCATTTATTTTTCCTCCGGTATAAACCGGCTGTTCCATCATTACTCCGGCCAGATAAGTACCACTAAGGCTCACATTCAGCGGCAGCCAGGCATACATATTAAATACAGGATTACCGTCGGGCCCAATTACAGGCTCTCCCGTAGCAGGATTTGCCATTATGTTGGGTTCCATCTCTCCTGTCAAAAGATTTGGTTTTTGGGTAGGAAGGATCAATTCCATTTCAAAATCATTATCCTGATATATTCCGGTGGCTGTTGCGGAAAAATTGGGTAACCTCAAAGTACGCACGGCTGACTTTTGCAGCTCAGCTTTCTCCAACTGCTTACCTGCCAGCTTCAGGTTTTCGCTTTTCCGGAGTGCCATTTCCCTGGCCTGCTTAAGCGTCAACTGTTCCTGTGCTGTTACCTGCATCAGGAATATCAGAAAAATTAGAAGGAAGATATAACTTATTGTCTTCATGATGGTAATTCTGTTGATGTTTCAGATTCTTCAATTCTTTTAACGCCGTAAAAGGAGGCGTATAAAATAGGCACAAAAATCAATGTAATAAGCGTCCCCACCAACAATCCGCTGATTATAGCCACGGCCATGCTTGAATACATAGGGTCGGCAAGCAAAGGGATCATGCCCAGAATGGTGGTAAATGACGCCAGGAGAACCGGACGGGTACGTGAAATGGTGGCATTAATCAGAGCATGATATTTCTCCTCACCCTTTTCAATAAGTGTTTCCGCCTCATCTAGCAGCACAATGGCATTTTTTACAATCATCCCCATAAGTCCGAATGATCCGATTATAGCCATAAAAGTAAATGGCTGTCCGGCCAGAATCATTCCCGGGACAATACCAATAAAGGCCATGGGAATACAAAAAATTACGATAAGCGGCTTTCTGAAATCATGAAAAAGTAATATAAGTGTAAGGACAATGAGCATGATGGAGATGGGGAGGTACCTGAAAATATTACGAAGTGCATCACCCTGCAGTTCATGTTCGCCAACCCAAACCGCTTTGTAACCATCGGGAAGCGGGATAGCTTTAATCTCCTTCAACATTGCTTTGCGCACCAGCGCCGGACTGTTTCCATCGAGGGGTTCGCACTGCACCTGAACAGCACGTTGTCCGTTTACCCGCCGCACTACCTGCTCTTCCCAGTTGAGGCCAATCCCTTGCGTAACGGCACTTAAAGGCACCGGACTAATCAGCTCTTTTGTAAGTTCGTCGATAGATTTAACTCCGGTAAGCAGCTCCCGCACCGTATTTTCATTCACTCCTGAAAGGTCAGGCATCATGCTCCAAACCGGAATATTTTCCAGGTCTTCAATCCGCGAACCATCAACATTCCGCATCTTCAGAACAATACCCACACGTGTCTGTCCTTCAAAATACTCGCCTATGGGAAGTCCGTCGGTGGCAGCCAGAATGGCATTACTCACATCAGAGCGGGTGGTTCCGGCCCTGCGGGCAGCCTGCTGAGAATAGCGGGCAACCATAGCCTGTCCCATGGGTTCCCAGTCATCTTCAATGGTATAAGGATCAGCATAAGGATTGTTTCGAAAAATTTCTTGTGCATGCCGGCTTAAATCGCGCAATACTGCCGGATCGGGACCGGAAAATTCCACTTCCACAGTATGGGTAGCTTTGATGGACAGGTTGTATTTCCTGATCCGGGTCCGGGAATCAGGAAAATTATTATGAAGATATTCGCTGAGAGCCGGTTTCATCCGTGTCATAGTTTCGTAGTCTTCAAAATCTACAATCAGTTCACCATAATTATCGGCTGCCTCTCCCAAAGGCCTCACCAGACAATATCGCGCAGGTGTTTGTCCGTGACTGGAAACTACTTTTTTTACCTCTTCGAGCGACAAAAGGTGTCGGGTAATTTTATGCATATCGTCTTGTACCATTTGCGGGCCTGAGCCGGCAGGCAGTTTGTATTCAATGTAAACCTGATTATAGTTGAAGTCGGGGAAGAAAGTTTTTTTTATGTTATTGAAGTTAAAAGCTGCCAGTGCCAGTAATAATACGGCAACAATAAGTGTAACGGTTTTGTAATGGAGCAGGGTACCCAGAATATTTCTGAATTTGCGATAACCCCTGCCATGGTAAAGTTCTTCACCATCTCTCTTTTTTTCTCTTTTCAGTAACTTTTCAGAAAAAAGAGGAACCTGTGTCATAGCCAGCGCCCAGCTAATGAACAGAGAAATACACAGCACAACAAACAGGTCGCGGGCGTATGTTCCTGCTGCATCCTGCGAAAGGAAAACCGGCAGGAAAGCAGCCACTGCAATAAATGTAGCCCCAAACAAGGGCCAGGCCGTTCGCATGGCAGGGTGGACGAACGCTTTCTTCCGTTTCACACCTTTTTTCAGGTCTACCAGAATACCGTCAATAACAACAATGGCATTGTCAACCAGCATGCCCATAACAACTATGAATGCCCCCAGAGAAATGCGCTGCAAGGTTCCACCGGCTGCCAGCAAAACAGGGAAAGTGGACAGGATTGTAAAAACCAGGCCTGCTCCAATAATGAAACCACTGCGTAAACCCATGAAAACCATCAATACTAAAATAACGATAAGCACCGAGGCCACAAGATTCCACATAAAACCATTGATCGCATTCTTTACCAGGTCAGGTTGAAAAAAAACCTTTTCAAATTCGTAGCCAGCAGGAATGTTCCTTTGCAGTTCGGCCAGCCTTTTTTCCACCATTCTGCCTACCTCCACAATGTTTTCACCCGATTCCATAGAAAGAGAGATGCCAATTGCTTTTTTATTGTTCAGGTGCATCGTATTTCTGGGGGGTTCGGTGTAAACTTCATTTACTTCGGCTATATCCGAAAGTTTAAACAGGCTTCCGTCAAGTCCCTTAATCATAACATCAGCCACATCTTCCGCAGTTGCTATCTTCCCGTTTACCGAAATGCCCAGCAACCGGTTTCCGGTTTGCAGGGAACCGGGATAAACCATCGAATTTTCGCCGCTCAGGGCTGCCATTACCTGAAAAGGGTAGACTCCCAGCTCACCCATTTTCGAGGGTGAAAAGACAATTTCAGTAACCGGCTGCTGATCTCCGTATATTTCCACACGGGCGACACCTTTTAATGCCAGCATTTCACGTTTGATGAAGTGTGCCATTTTGCTCATATCCCGGTAAGAGAAACCATCTCCGGTCATGGCGTAAAACATTCCATACACATCTCCAAAATCGTCGTAAACCACAGGAGATTGCGCCCCTGCCGGCAGTTTGTTTACAACCTCGCCGATCCGTCGGCGAAGAAAATCCCATCGCTGTTCAATCTCATCCTGCGGAACAGTAAGTTCCAGGGTAACCGCAATAACAGAAAGATCAGGCATTGATTTCGAACGGATCGACTCCACATCGCCCAACGTATTCAGTTCCTCTTCAATCACGTTGGTAACCTGCATTTCCACTTCGTGTGCCGTAGCGCCAGGATAAAGTGTAACTATCTGCGATTGCATAACCACCAGTTCCGGGTCCTCCAGCTTGCTGATATAGTGAAAAGCCAGGATTCCACCGGCGACCATGCTAAAAAGGATAAACCAGAAAATAGCTTTTCTGCGGAAAATCATTTCAGTGAGACACATTACAGCAGCCCTCCCACATTAGTTTCGGAAAAAGAAGCAAGCGGTTCTACCTTTTCATTTTCCTTCAAAAGGTTAACTCCTGCCACTACCACCTGTTCATCAACTTCCACCCCGCGGATAATGCTAATGCGGCCATCTCCAGTAAGTTTGCCGGTCACAATTTCCCGTTTTTTTACCGTACTGTCAGACTGGTATATCCAGACAAACGATTTACCACCTTCGTTAAAAAGGGCATTCAGCGGCACACAGGCCAATTGGTCAGTATCGTTAATACATACGATAGTTACCTGAACGTCCATTCCCGGTGCCAGTTTTGGATGACTGGCAGGATTAAGTCCAAGCTGCAGTTTGTATAGCTGATTATTGCTTGCTTTTTTACTGACACTGAACAGCTGCAGGGGGAAAGGTTCATCTGATACAGCTGGTTGAACCGCCGAAAAAGATACTATTCCGTCACGTTTGACATACAGCGAAACCGGAATTTCCACTTCCACCTGATAGTGCCCGACATCAATCAGAGACGCAACGGGCATCCCGGCATCCACCAGTTCTTTCTCTAAAAAATTCACTTTATGAATATAACCTGAAACCGGTGCCCTCAGTTTTGTATCATTCAACTGATCTTTGGCATTTTTAAGTTGTGCTGTCACCATTTTGAGTCCGGAAACAGCTTTGTCGTAATCATTGCCGGCAATACTCTGGCGGTTATGAAGCTCTATAACGCGATCAGCTTCGGCTTTTACCTGGTCGTACTGAGCCTGCGCTGCTTCCAGCTGCACTGTATAGTCGCGTATATCTAACTGTGATACAACCTGGCCTGCTTTCACGTAATCACCTTCCTTTACAAAAATTTTCTCAATAGGGCCGGCCACACGAAATGCCAGATTAACCTCGTTTGCCTCTTTTATTAATCCGGGAAAGTGCTTTACCAACAGCGTATCAGCCTGCATCACCGGTTCAATTTTTACTTTGCGGATCATTTCGCTTTGATTGTTGTCTCTTCCGGGACATCCGGCCAACAATAAAAGACAAAAGACAAGGAACAAACCATTCTTAATAATTTTCATATAATCCATTTAATTAAAATAACTAATTTTCAAAGGCATCATATAGCTGCTCTGATTAAAATCGGGGGGAACTCAAATAGGTTTTAATCATACTCTTGGGTTCCGGTTCTAATCGGGAAGCTGGTTTCATATTCTTTGTTTTGAAAATTTTTCATTCAACAAAAAAGGGTTGTAACTATTTTACAATCAATCCGTTCGCTAAAGCGAACGGCAATGGATAAGGCTTTGAAC
>LSQX01271292.1_pt1 | contig 10235 bp, 9 predicted proteins | sample 654561 | NCBI WGS metagenome assembly LSQX01 (sample SAMN04489861, study PRJNA283612) | anaerobic digester metagenome | isolation source: 4 biogas reactors fed with cattle manure at either 37C or 55C with and... | place: Denmark: Kongens Lyngby | collected 2014
CCACCCGTGCTGTTAATAAGTAATTAATAAATATTGAAGCATTTGGTTTGATTTCATTTGATAAATAACGTATTTTTGACAAAATATGTCAAAATAGTTTCATTCAAAATGGATACATTAGGAGATATCATAAGACAGCAAAGAGAGAAAAAGGGATTACCATTGCGTATTGTAGCCGGATTCTTAAATATTGACCAGGCAATATTGAGTAAAATTGAGCGTGGACAAAGAAAAGCATCGAAAGAGCAAGTGTTAAAATTGGCTGAATATTTTAATGTAGACAAAGAAGAACTTCTGGTAGCATGGTTGTCGGATAAGATAGTATATGAGCTAACAGATGAGGAATTTGCTGATAAAGAGTTGAAATACATAAATATAAATCTTTTGAATCCGAACAAAAGTTTGAATTAAACGATGGTATTACCATTTTGGTTGGAATGAATGAATCTGGTAAAACAGCTACCTTAGAAGCAATTGCAAAAACAAACTATTTCCAAGATGACAAACAGTTTAAGTTTAATTTGACCCACGATTACCCAAGAAAAGAAAAGAAGAAAATTGATAAAAGTGGGGAGAACCCTAAAGCTATTACATGTACATATGAGATATCTCAATGGCTTATTGATAAAATATCGGAAGATGTTGGTCGGAATGTATTTAAATCAAAAGAATTTTCAATTACCACAAAGTTTAGTAATCCAAATAGAACATTTGGAGGCATTTCAGCCGATTTGAAAAAGTTTTTACAGAGATTAATGAACTATTTAAATAAGTATTAGAAATGAAACTCTCTGTTGCAAAATATAATAAATTCATTGAATTAGCGATAAATCATTTTTGGGATATTCGATATTCACAATTAGCATCATATAAAACTTCCGATAGCGGGAATAGAGGCGCTGTAACTGGTGGTAAACAGTTGGATGGTTTTATTGATTTAATAGAACAAGTTGCTATTGACATGGGTGTCCCTCAAAATTGTGTGTATAAAAGAGGAAATAAACTCCCAGGATTCTTTCGGCCAACAAAGGATTGGGATTTACTTATAATATCACCGAAAAAAAAATTAATAACTGTGGTAGAATTTAAATCGCAAGTGGGTTCATTCGGTAATAATTTCAATAATCGAACTGAAGAAGCTATTGGAGTGCAGTAGATTTATGGACAGCATTTAGAGAAAACGCCTTTCCAAATCAAAAAGCGCCATGGGTAGGCTATTTAATGGTTATTGAAAAATCTCCAAAGTCCGAATCAGTGGTTAGAATTTCCGAACCTCATTTTAAAGTGTTTGATGGATTCAAAAACACAAGCTATATTGATAGGTATGAAATTTTATGCAATAAACTTATGCTTGAAAGACATTATTCTGCAACATCTTTAATTTGGACTTCAAAGGATAGGACTTTTGGAGATATATCAGATGAATTATCTGTTACAAAATTTTTATTCTCACTTATGGGGCATTTGCAAGGAAATTTAAATGAATTTGAGTAATGTATGGGAAACGTTCAAATGGTAAAGGACATGGAATAGTCTTAACAAAACCAGAAGTTGTCAAGACAATGCTAGATTTGGTTGGTTATAATTCTAATGTTGATTTAAAAGATAAGGTCGTCATTGAACCGTCAGCGGGTGAAGGTGCCTTTGCGGTTGAAATAATAGAAAGACTTTTCAAATCATCCCGGAAATTTTCATTTGATTTTAAAAAAGCATTAGCAAATTTATATTTTTATGAAATAGATGAACAGAGTGTTTTTTTGTTAATAAAAAGAATTACAACTCTTTTAAAGGTAAAATCCATTAATAGTTTTCCTCAAATAGTTCATCTTGGTGATTATTTAACTTTAAATGTTCCAAAAGCTGATTTCATTGTAGGAAATCCTCCTTATGTGAGACATGAAAACATTCCTGAATATAATAAAACCATATACAAATCAATTTTCAGAACCTTTACTCAACGAAGTGATTTATACATTCCTTTTTTTGAAAAAAGCCTAAATCACTTGAATTCTAATGGTACATTGTGTTTTATTTCGTCTAATAGGTGGTTAAAAAATCAATATGGTAAAAACCTGAGAAGCCTAATCAGTCAACAATTCAATCTTTATCAGGTTATTAATTTAGAACAAGCACGTCCCTTTGAGGAAGAGGTTATTGCTTACCCTTCAATTTTCCATATTAAAAATAATGGTTCTAGTGGAATATCATATTTCTATGAATTAAATAACATTAACAGCTTATTTAAAATTCTAAATAATACTTTACAACCTATAAGAGAAATACATTTAAACTCAACGAAAGGAGAATGGTTTTCACACAACACCTATGAGTTGAAATATAGAGAAAATCTATCTTTGATTGAAAAACAAAATTTTAATATTGGTATTGGAGTTGCAACAGGAAGAGATTCAGTTTTCATAGGGAATGACCTTTTTGAACTTGTTGAAAAGGAGTTGTTAATTCCAATACTAACTTCTAAAGATTTAAAAGGAGATGCTTTTAATTGGCAAGGAAATTATCTTATAAATCCGTTTAATCCTGATGGTTCCTTAATAAATCTAGATATATTTCCGAAAGCCAAAAAATATTTTTACAAAAACAAAGAATTGCTCCAAAAAAGGCATGTGGCAAAGAAAAACATATTGAATTGGTACAAGACCATTGATAAGGTTAATATTGAATTGATTAGACAACCAAAAATATTACTGCCTGATATAACGGGAAATAAATTTGTTTTTATTGATGAAGGAAAATTCTATCCACATCATAATTTATATTATATAAGCTCCAATAGCATAGACGAATTAAAAATACTAGCATGTTTTTTAATGTCAGATTTTGTTAGGAATCAATTAAATGAAAATGGGAACAAAATGAATGGAGGATATTTTAGATGGCAGAGTCAAAATCTACGAAAGCTTATGATACCATACATTCATGCTATACCTTCAAATTATCGACAAAGACTGATTGAATTATATGAAAACATGGAAATTGAGAACATAAATAAATTGGTTAGCAAACTTGACTACTCAAATATGAAGCAAACAGTTGGGCAGTTGACTATTTTTGAGCCCAATGAAAAATATAGAGTTTGCAAATGCCAGCCCAAGCAGTCCACAGGGCTTTGAGCGGCGCGCAGCACCCAGCGATGAGTCCATGTTGAATTACACCTGCCGGTACCAGGGCTATATACTTAATGAAGGTTTTTAAGATTTACTGAAGAAAAATAATTGGATTGTTCTTCGCAGCCAAAAGAGCCATTTTGCCATTGCGCTGATAGAATATCAACTATAAAAGGGTAAATTTGAAACAAAAAGTTAATGATCAAAGAAACGCAAATAGAAGAGAGTTTAATAACCAAGTTAATTGACCTGAAGTATGCCTACAGACCTGATATACGAGATAGGACCACGCTTGAAAAAAACTTTCGTGAAAAGTTTCAATCTCTTAATCGGGTTAATTTAACTGACACTGAATTTGCCCGCTTAAGGGACGAGATTATCAACTCTGATGTTTTTGCTTCTTCCAAACGCTTACGAGAAATTAACACTTTTAGTCGTGAAGATGGGACTCCGCTTCATTACACACTTGTAAACATCAAAGACTGGTGCAAAAATGATTTTGAAGTAATCAATCAACTTCGCATAAATACCCAAAACAGCTTTCAACGATTTGATGCTATTTTGTTAATCAATGGATTACCTGTAGTTCAAATTGAACTAAAAAGCTTGGAAGTCAGTCCACGCAAAGCTATACAGCAAATTGTGAACTATAAAAGCGACCCTGGTAACGGCTATACTAATTCGCTGCTTTGTTTCATACAGCTTTTTATTGTTAGCAATCGGACTAACACCTATTACTTTGCTAATAATAACAGTACTCATTTCAGTTTTAATGCTGACGAACAGTTTTTGCCAGTATATCAACTGGCAAGTGAGGACAATAAGAAAATTACTCATTTAGATGACTTTTCCGGAAAGTTTTTAAGCAAATGCACACTGGGCCAAATGATAAGCAGGTACATGGTTTTAGTTGCAAGCGAACAAAAATTATTGGTAATGCGGCCTTATCAAATTTACGCAGTACAAACCATTGTAGATTGCATACATCAAAACAGAGGTAACGGCTACATTTGGCACACTACAGGAAGCGGGAAAACTTTGACTTCTTTCAAAGCATCTACCCTACTAAAGGACAATCCCGATATTGAAAAATGTTTATTTGTTGTTGATCGCAAAGACCTTGACCGACAGACCCGTGAGGAGTTTAATAAATTTCAGGAAGGTTGCGTTGAAGAAAATACAAACACCGAAACATTGGTAAGACGCATGCTTTCTGATGATTATGCAAATAAAGTTATTGTATCCACCATTCAAAAATTAGGGCTTGCTTTAGATCCAAACAACAACAATAATTATAAGGAACGCTTGAAACCCTTGAGCAATAAGAGGATTGTTTTCATATTTGACGAATGTCACCGTTCACAGTTTGGCGAAAATCACAAAGCTATCAAAGAATTTTTCCCAAATGCTCAATTATTCGGCTTTACCGGCACACCCATATTTGAAAAAAACGCTACTTACATTCAAGTTGACGGAACGGTAGGCTCCTTTATAACTACGGATGATGTTTTTCAGAAACAACTTCACGCATACACCATTACTCATGCGATAGACGATAGAAACGTTTTGCGTTTTCATATTGACTATTTCAAACCGGAGAAAAATGTGAGCTTCGATAGCCTTGACCACAAATCGGCAGTTGTAAATTCCATCTTAAAAAAACATGATGTCGCCACACACCAAAGGCGGTTCAATGCTATCCTTGCTACGGCTTCTATTAATGATGCCATTGAATATTATGAGCTCTTTAAAGACATGCAGGAGAAACGAATAAAGGAAGATGAAAGTTACCTTCCCTTAAACATAGCTTGTGTGTTTTCTCCTCCTGCTGAAGGAAACAAAGACGTACAGCAGTTGCAGGAAGATTTAAAACAAGAGAAAGAGGACAACAAAGTTGAACCTGAAAAGAAGAAGAAGGCCCTGCAATCCATTATTACCGATTACAACAGGCAATATGGTACAAATCACAGCATATATGAATTTGACCCGTATTATCAGGACGTACAGCAACGGATTAAATTCCAGAAGTACACTAATGCCGACTATCCTCACAAAAACAAAATTGACATTGTGATAGTGGTGGATATGCTATTAACCGGTTTTGACTCTAAATATTTAAACACTTTGTATGTTGATAAAAACTTGAAATACCACGGACTGATTCAGGCTTTCAGCCGCACCAACCGTATTTTAAACGACAACAAGCCTTACGGACACATTCTGGATTTCAGACAACAACAACAGCAAGTAGATGAGGCCATTGCGCTATTCAGTGGTGAAGCAGGAGAACGAGCCAAAGAAATATGGTTGGTTGACTCTGCTCCTAAGGTGATTGAGCAATACGAAAAGGCAGTTGCGGAAATGAGCAAATGGATGCAAGATAAGAATTTGGTTGCCGAACCGCAGGAAGTATACAACATTAAAGGCGATGCTGCCCGTGTAGAATTTATCAATCGTTTTAAAGAAGTGCAACGGTTAAAAACACAGATTGATCAATACACCGACTTGAACGAAGAACAAAAAGCAAGAATTGAAGAATTGATGCCCGATGAGCAATTGCGTTCTTTCCGCAGCTCGTATTTGGAAATTGCCAGGCAACTCAAAGAAATTCAGCAGAAAGAAGGAGACAAAGCAACTGAAAGTATTCAGCAACTTGATTTTGAATTTGTGTTGTTTGCTTCTGCCCTGGTGGATTACGACTACATCATGAATCTGATTGCCAAATACACGCAGGGCACTCCAAAAAAGCAGAAAATGACCCGTGAACAATTGATTGGTGTATTAAGCAGCAGTGCCAACTTGATGGATGAGCGGGAAGACATTATTGACTACATCAACACATTGGAAGTTGGCAAGGGTTTGAATGAGCATGAAATAAAGGACGGTTATCAGAAATTCAAAGCAGAGAAACTGGCCAAAGAGTTAGCAAACATTGCAGAGAAAAACGGTTTGAAAATTTCGGCATTACAACAATTTACGGATGGCATCATTAACCGAATGATTTTTGATGCAGATAAATTAAGCGAGCTTTTTACCCCGTTTGACTTGGGCTGGAAAGAACGTACCAAACGTGAACTGGCATTGATGGAAGATTTGATACCTATATTAAAAAAACAAGCCGAAGGGCGGGAAATATCAGGACTGAAAGCGTATGAATAAAAACAGTAAAAACAAATTGGTGCCAAAGCTGAGATTTCCGGAGTTTGCAAGTGAAAACTGGAATAGAAAGACTATAGATGAGACTTGTGAAATTCTAAATAATTTGCGGAAACCATTAACAAGTAATCTTAGGGAAAAGGGCGAATATCCATATTATGGAGCCAGTGGAATTATTGACTATGTAAAAGAGTATATTTTCAATGAAAGATTACTTCTTATTGGTGAAGATGGTGCAAAATGGGTTGCTTATGAAAAAACAGCATTCATTGCAGAGGGTAAATATTGGGTGAATAATCATGCACATGTGTTGAAACCAATCGGGGTGGTTGACGCATTTCTTGAAAACTATTTAGTCAGATTGGACATTAGCCCATTTATTACAGGTGCAGCTCCACCAAAACTTACACTTAGAAAATTAAAGTCCATTCCTGTTCCAATTCCTGAAAACCGGAATGAACAACAAAAAATCGCCTCATGCCTTTCCTCATTAGATGAGGTCATCACAGCCGAGAGCGAAAAGTTAGAGGCACTAAAAGAACATAAAAAAGGATTGTTGCAAAATCTTTTCCCACAGGAAGGTGAAACCGTGCCGAAGGTGAGGTTTAAGGAGTTTATGGATAGTGGGATGTGGGTGGAGAAAATCGTTGAGAATTATTTTGACGTTGGTTCAAGTAAGAGGGTTTTACAACAAGATTGGACTAATCAAGGTGTTCCTTTTTATAGAACAAGAGAATTGGTCTCATTAAGCAAAAACGAACCCTTTGGTAGTGAAGTTTATATTTCAGAAGAACTATATTCTGAGTTGAAAAAAACTTATGGTGTTCCGAACGAGGGTGATTTTTTGGTGAGTGGTGTTGGAACTCTTGGTATATGCTATCAAGTAAAGAATAACAATAAATTTTATTTTAAAGACGGAAACGTACTTTGGTTTAAACTGTTAGGAGAATTAAATTCCACCTATTTCAAGTATTGTTTTCAGTCTGATCATATTCAAAACCAAATAATCGGTCAAACTTCAAAATCAACTGTTGGAACTTATACAATTCAAAATGCAAAAAAAACCAAATTATGGTATCCGCCAAGAATAAATGAACAAGAGAAAATTGCAGAAATACTTTCCTCAATAGATGATTTAATTATCGCCCAAAACCAAAAAGTCGAAACACTAAAACTCCATAAAAAAGGTTTATTGCAGGGGTTGTTTCCTGAAATTAATATATTTACAAATGAGTAGTTTAAATGAAATAGCACAACAATTAAAAGCCTATAAAGAACCAATTATTTTGATTTACGCCTTTAATTCTATGGGTAAAACAAGATTGTCTGTTGAGTATAAGGATTTAACAAAGACTGAGGATGGCAATCATACAGGAGTTTATTATAATGCCTACAGTGAAGATCTATTTGTTTGGGATAATGATGAAGAGCATGATAATACTAACATCAATTTGAAAGTTGCTTACAGCAGCTTAAATCAATTCCATAGCTTCTTGGTAGAGAACCCGGATTCGCTTAGTGAAAAGCTAGCTCCATATAAACCGAAATTCACTTTTAAATTTAATCCTTACAAGAATCCTGAAAAAGGTATAGAATCAGTAACTTTTTTATTTGAAGAAGATGGACAACCCAAAAAAATTTCAAGAGGGGAGGAAAGGATTTTTATATGGTGCTTTTTTCTTGCACTTTTTGAAGAAGATGCCTGGGTAGAGAAGCAAAATGCTCATTTTTTTATTGATGATCCTGTCTCAAGTTTAGACGATTATAATATTTTCATTACTGCTGATTCAATTGTTGATATAATCGAGAGAAACTACCTTGAAAAGAAAATAATAATTACAACACACCATATTGGTCTCTATTCCATTCTTTTTGATAAACTAAGAAGGGGTGAAAAAAGCGATAAATTCAAAAAAAACACAAAGCAATTTATTCTTGCAAAAAACGGGACCGAGTTTGAATTAAAACATCATGACAAAGATGTATTTCTTTTTCATCTTCATCTAATGCAAATTTTAGATGAGGCTATTGAAAATAAACTCTACCTTTTTCATTTTGTACTACTTAGGCAACTTCTTGAAAATATCTCTTCATTTATTGGTTCTGGAAGAATAAGATTCATTTTAGCAGAAATAAAAGTTGTTAAACCAAACGATGCTTTGGAAATGATTAATTCACTTTCGCATCAAAATGTTTATCGCTTTCAATTCAATGAAATGTCTCCTGAACAAGAGGTACTTTTCAAAGATGTTTTTACAAAAATTCAGGATAAGTACAACTTCAGATATTAAAATATTATATTAATGACAGCAAACGATCAACAACAACTGGGTAAGACTCTTTGGACAATAGCCAATGACTTGCGTGGAGCAATGAACGCTGATGATTTCCGTGATTATATGCTTTCATTTCTTTTTTTACGTTATCTGAGCGACAACTATGAAGCAGCAGCCCGCAAGGAACTGGGAAGGGATTATCCCGTTCAGAATAATGGGGGCAGGCGTTCCCCTCTTTCTGTTTGGTATGATCAAAACCTTACTGATGTGCAAGAATTCGAAAAGCAAATGCGAAGAAAAATCCACTATGTGATTGAGCCGCCTTATTTATGGAACAGTATTGCAGAATTGGCTAAAACCCAGAGCAAGGAGTTGCTGCGCACATTACAACAAGGCTTTAAGTATATTGAAAATGAATCGTTTGAAAGTACATTTCAGGGTTTGTTTTCAGAAATCAATCTGGATTCTGACAAGTTAGGCAAGAATTACGAAGAACGTAACAAAAAACTTTGCACCATTATTCAGCGAATAGCCGAAGGCATCAACCAATTTTCTACTGATATTGATATTTTAGGAGATGCTTATGAATATCTTATTGGGCAGTTTGCTGCGGGGTCGGGTAAAAAAGCAGGTGAGTTTTATACGCCGCAACGCATTTCTGACATTCTTTCTGAAATAGTCATCCTTGATAGCCAGGATCCCAGTAAAGGGAAAAAGAAAAAAATTGAACGAGTGTTGGATTTTGCCTGTGGCTCAGGCTCGTTGTTGTTGAATGTTCGGAAAAAGTTAACCGAATCAGGTGGTACAATTGGAAAAATATTCGGTCAGGAAAAAAACATTACTACTTACAACCTTGCCCGGATGAATATGCTGCTTCATGGAGTAAAAGATACGGAGTTTGAAATTCACCATGGTGATACTTTACTTAATGAATGGGGAATTTTAAACGAGATGAATCCTGCTAAAAAGTTGGAATTTGATGCTGTTGTAGCCAATCCGCCTTTTAGCTATCGCTGGGAACCATCAGAAGTATTGGGAGAAGATTTTCGTTTTAAGAGTTATGGTCTTGCTCCCAAATCAGCAGCAGACTATGCATTTTTATTGCATGGATTTCATTTTCTTGGCAAAGAAGGAACAATGGCGATTATTTTACCGCATGGTGTTTTATTCAGAGGAGGTTCAGAAGAACGTATAAGGAAAAAACTATTGCAGGACGGAAACATTGATACAGTTATAGGGCTTCCGGCAAATCTGTTTTTCTCGGCAGCTATTCCTGTTTGCATCATGGTTTTAAAAAAATGCAAAAGGTTTGATGATGTATTATTTATAAACGCTATTGACTATTTTGAAAAAGGAAAACGACAAAACAACTTACTCCCTAAACATATAAAAAAGATAGTTGAAACATATAAAGGCCGCAAAGAAGAAACACGTTACTCTCGCAGGGTTTCAATTGACGAAATCGAGAAAAATGAATTCAATCTGAATATTTCACGATATGTAAGCACTACTTTAGATGAAGAAATTATTAACTTGCACGAAGTAAATAACAAACTAGTTGACCTCGACAAAGTCGTTAACAAAGCAAGAGAGACACATAATAAATTTTTAAAGGAATTGGGACTCCCACCAATATAACAGAATGAAATACCAACGCTATTTGCAAGCACATTGCCAA
>LSQX01368214.1_pt1 | contig 10235 bp, 8 predicted proteins | sample 654561 | NCBI WGS metagenome assembly LSQX01 (sample SAMN04489861, study PRJNA283612) | anaerobic digester metagenome | isolation source: 4 biogas reactors fed with cattle manure at either 37C or 55C with and... | place: Denmark: Kongens Lyngby | collected 2014
CTACTGAGCTTGGTTTGGAACAAGTTTCGTTTAAATCGGCTGTTTTACGTTGCCTGCCTGCAGATGGCGGGCTCTTTGTGCCAACAGCGGTCAACGATCTGCGCAAATTATTTTTATATATGGACAACAGTATTAGCTATTCAGATATGGCCTCCTCGATTTCGCCCGCCCTTTTGGGCAGCGAGATGAACCCCATTGTTGCCGACGAAATTGCCAAAGAGGCCTATTCGTTCAGTCCAAAATTGCTCCAATTAAACGACAATTTGTCCCTGCTTGAACTGCACAATGGGCCAACTGGGGTTTTTAAAGATTTTGGCATAGCCTATTGTGCATCGCTTATCGAACACTTGCTTGGCAAGGGCGAACAGGCGGTAATTTTAACCGCCACAACGGGGAGCACCGGGGCCAGCATAGCTCGAGCGTTTAAGGACAAGGCCCATACCCTAGCGGTGTTGCTCTACCCCGAAGGAAAAATCTATGGCCTTAACGAGGCCGATTTTGTGCAGAATGGGGGAAATATTTTGCCAATTCAGGTGGCTGGCAATTTTGACGACTGCCAGCGCCTTATTCAAGCTGCCTTTAACCAAAAAGAGCTGGTTAAACGCTATTCACTTACCAGCGCGAATACTATAAACATTGGCAGGCTCTTGCCCCAATCCTTTTATTACCTCTATGCCTTTATAATGCTTAAAGAATCGCTGCATGCCGACCTGCTTTTTAGCGTTCCTTCGGGAAACTTTGGCAATTTGATGGCCGGTCTGTATGCCTGGAAGTTCGGTATGCCGGTAAATGGCTTTATTGCGGCAATGAATACGAATAATGCCCTTGGGCCCTTTTTAACCGGCAAGACCTATCAAGGAAACGAATTTGTTAAGCCAACAATATCGTCCGCAATGGACGTTGGGCAGCCGGCAAATTTCCAGCGTATTAAGCATTTTTACACTGAATCGCCAGCAGTAATGAAGAATATGGTCGTGCCCAAGGCGATAAACGACCGAGAAACGCGGGCGGCTATAGTAGATGCCTACAGGCAGTTTGGGGCGGTAAACGACCCCCATACTGCGGTTGCCTATGCGGCGGCACAGCAGGTCCTGGCGGGAGATTTAGAAGATGGCCATATTGTGGTGCTTTCGACAGGTCACCCTGCAAAAAGGGCAGCGCTCATCGAGGAGCTCTTGGGCATACGCCTGGAAATTCCAGAGCACCTCCAACTGACTCAGCGCGAAACGCAACCGGTTGCGCGCATTCCTGTTCAGCTGGAGGCCCTGGAAAGCCTGCTTGCGGCTAGCAGCCCCGCGGTTTAGCTCGGGTTCTTCGGCTGTTTTTTAGCTTTTACGGGGAACAAGAAGTTTATAAAATCTTCGAAGTGATAATTGGCATTGTCTATTGCCTTATCAATTTTTTTTCTTGCCGTCGCAGCTTTTTTAATGCGTTTTTCTAAAGCCTCGGTGTCGATTTCTAGTTCAACCTTGGGCGCCTTGAGCATGTCCAAAATAATTGGGGTTTTTCGCAGGGCAGGCCTTGCCTCTTCGGGCTTGTCGCTCTTGGCAATCGGTTTTTGGGTTACCGGAGAGGCTGCTTTTTGTTCTGAAAGCTCGGTAAATTGATACAGAGACAGTAAAAGCTCTGTTGCCTCTTCCATACGTTCTCCATTGAACCACAGAACATCGTCGAACGAATTAAGGCCAATCTGCCCCTTGCCCTCCTCGCTAGATACATATTCTAAGATGCAGGCCTTGCGTTTTGTGGAAGGGGTCTTGGCATAGAGAATCCAGGCCAGCACAAGTGAAATAAGGCGGGGTAGGGCTTCTGGCTGATCGGTCTTGTCCGCAAGAAACTCAGCGAGTTTGCGGTCCAGATGCCAATGTTTAAATAAAACCGCTGTATCCCGCCTTGCCTGTGGGCCGGCAGCAATATCGTGGAGAATAATAAACAGGGGCCAGTAGGCGGTTAAAAGGGTTTGGGCCCTTAGTTTTTCGCTATCAATTTTAGAGGTTAGATATTGCGCCATTTGAATGCCCGCAACAAAGTGCTTCCAGCTCTCTTTAAATGGAATACCTGCGTTTTGACTGGCGGGAGTAAAGCTCTGCCACTTTCCCTTGGCACCTTCTATAAAATCGTGGGCGGTGAGCATAAGTTTTACAAAGGCAGGATATAAAATAGCGCAGTCTTCTTTCTTTGGGCCGCCCTTCTGGGCTGGGGCAAAGACAAGCTCATAATAGGATTGACCAAAGAGCTCGGCAAAGGCGCTATGCAGGTCTTTAAGCATTAGGTCTTGGAAAGCGTGGTGCAGGTTTTCGACCCCTCGCCCATCGAGCATGGCGCAGAGCTGGCCCCAGTGCCCATATTCATTTTCTTCCTGGCTTTGCCAGTTTAAAAAAACTTGGGCCTGATAGCCATTCAGGGCGACATATATGCCATCGCGCGAAAGCTGTTCTTTTTCGCGGATGAACCAAAGGCTGGATCGGGCCTCTTGAAAAATAGCAAAGCCTCCCTTTTCGGCCTCTAGGCCCAGCGAGGAAGACAAAGTCTCCTGTATCAGAGTTTTACCGCCATCAGTATGCTTAATAAGACTGGGAGAGCTATTTCGTATCCAGCCAGAAGTTTGGGAAAAAGAGTTGTTATAAAAAACAAGGGCTTTTTCCCCTTGGTACCGGTTTGAATAGGCAAAGACATTTTCCTGAATATGGCCCTCGTGGTTATAAAGATCGTAAAGGCGAAAATTGTCGCTGCCAGAAAAAAGGTAGCGGCGCTTCATAAGGGGAAAAATTTCTTTTTCGTGCCGCTCGACAATATAGGGGTTCGGCACCTCGTCGTGATAGGCACGGCGATATTCCATGCCATATTTTTCTTCGTAGCCCTCTATTTGGCCATGCCCAAACATGGGAAGGCCGGGCATGGTAACCATAAGGGTGCACACACCAAAATATTTGTTGTCGCTGCCAAACTGGACCACGGCGGTGTCTTCGTCGGGGTTGTTCATAAAATTGACAAAGCGATTTAAAATTTCTGGATCGAATTCAATGGTGTTTTTAATGGTGGCCCGATATTTGGCATTTTCTTCCATTTTAAGCATGTTCATAAAGGCCGAGTTATAGACCCGATGCATTCCCAGGGTGCGCACAAAATAGCCTTCCATCATCCAGAAGGCCTCGGCCAGGAGCAGGGTATCTGGTGCCTGTACAGCACAGCGGTCCACCACTTCGCGCCAAAACTCGTTGGGCATAAGCTCGTTAAAGCGGTCTCGGGGCAAACCATGTTCCGAGCGGCTGGCAATATCGCCACCACTTCCAGGTTCGGGGAACCAGAGTCGTTGAATATGTTTTTTGGCCAGGGTCATAGCGGCATCGAAGCGCACAATGGGAAATTGCTTACAGACCCCAACAATGGTGGCAATAACCGCCTCTCTGGCCTCGGGATTAAGAAAATCAATTTGAGCTGTGTCGTTCCAGGGCATGGCGGTACCATCGTTGCCATGATAAATATAGCGGGTCTGTCCAGTATTAAAATCGACCCGCTTAAAAACAACGGCGGCATCGGTTTTATCGTAATAATGGTCTTCAAGATAAATGCCTATACCATCTCGATGCGATAAATTGGGCCCATTAAAGGAGTAGGTGGGAAAGGGAGGATAGGGCAGTTGTAAAAAGCGCTGGGGCTGTTCCATAACCCATCGGGAGTCTATTCCGGTATGATTTGGCACCATATCGGAACCAAGCCTTATACCGCGCCACCAGCATCTGGATTTAAGGTTTTCCAGGGCGGCCCAGCCACCGAGGTCTTGGGCTATATCGTAGTCGTGTAAGCTATAGGCACTTGCTGCAGCTTCGGGGTTTCCGCAGCGCTGTTTTATTTCGCGGCTGGCATTGCTGCGCTCCCAAAGACCGATGAGCCAAAGCCCGGTAAAACCGCGGCGGGCCAATTCGTCCAGCTCTTCGTCGGGAATTAAGTCGAGGCGGTCGATGGGGCGGCCATATTTTTTGGAAAGCTGGTCCAGCCACACAAGGCTGCTTTTGGCAATTAAGACTGTCTTGGGCATCCAATCCTTGTCGGGTGTAAAATTTTCGTATTCATGTTGAATGTCGCCATATTCATAGGTCTTAGATGGGCCGGGCCCAAAAAAAGAAGGTTTGTTCTCTTCTTTAATTATGTCCAAGCTGGTTAAAAGGCGAATTAAAAAATTTTCTAAAAGTGTGGACCAATATTTACGGATATAATCGAGCTGGCCAGTTAATGAATGTGGTTCGGCAAGGGCCGGGCTGCGTAACATGTCCCAGATTGTCTGGTCCATGGGACCGAACAGCGGTTTTTTCTTAAAAAAGAGCTCCAGGTCCTTCATTAGAGCTGTGTATTTACTCTGTTTGGCCAAACGAGAATCGTCGAAAAGATAGTAAAATGGCTTAAAGGCTGGATTTAAATTTGCCAGTTTAAGCAGCATAAGTTCTTCTAAGGCAAGGGCCCGATGGGTTTCCGCCCCACTGCTCTGTAAAAGCCAGGCCGCGGGTTTTAGTTTTTTGGTGTATACATCTTTAGGAGGAAATTCGCTGGTAAAATCTAAAATGAGCTTGTCTACATTCTCTTTGCCATGTTTTTTTTCTAAATATAATAGGGCTTCGTCGAAGAGCTGTGGGGCATGTTTTTCTCGGTAAAGAGCGGTAACAAAATGTAAGATTTCGTCGATTAGCCCCATCGCGTTTAAATCGCCTGCGCGAATCATTTTTTCTGGATGCGTAAGAGGATTGGTCTTGGTGTTTAATTTTTGGGTCAACTCTCGGACAGCCTTAAAATTGGCCAGAACTAGGTTGCCCGAGAGGGAAAAAAGCTCTTTATCAAAGGCAAATTCTTCCCGAATCTCTTTGGCAATGTGGAATTCCATGCTCGCGCTGCGTCTATTGGCGAAAAACGTGCTGGAAACATGTGGTGTCGGGCTAGTCATCTGGTTTTCTTTCCTTTTCGTTTTGCGGAAACTGCTTGAATTCCCTTAATTAATTGAACTTCCTTTTGCAAGGACTCTATGGTCTGGGGTATGCGCCAGGTCCAGTTAAAATCGTTGACGGTCCCTGGAATGTTAATTCTTTCGTCCTTAGGATGTGGGCTGTAAAAGGCGGCATCTAAATGCAGGAGGTCTTGGAGCTGGACCACAAAGATATTGGAACTTGCACCTGCCAGGGATTCTAAAACGGTTTTTGCCACTGCCGGCGACCAGGAGCTAGGCAATTTCCTTTTTAGGAATTTTGCAAAGACCTCCTGTTCGGCTTCGTTTTCCCACCAGTCCCGCAGGGTGGAGGAGTCGTGAACGGCAGGGGTACATACGCTTTCCTTGCCATAGCGGGAAAGGGGAATATAGGGGTTTCCCTCTTTTTCCCAGTCGCGGTACCATCGCACAACGCGCAGGCCAAAAATATGGAGTTTTTTAAGAGTTTTTGGCACACAGGCGGGCACAGCCCCTAAATCTTCGGCGCAGGCGAGCATTTCTACAGAGCCAGCAAGCTCTTTTAACAGCTTATACCCCTGCTTTTCCCAAATTGCAGCAGCCTTAAGGTCTGCCGCCTCTGCGAGGTCTTCCAGCGCAAGTTGCTCCTCGTCGGAGAGTGTTTTCCAGGCAGAGGAGTCCTTCCAGTACCAGCTGGGCGTAAGGCCCTCGCCACCGTGGATGTGCGCGGGAAGCAGACAGCGGTCGCGCCATTTTTCTATAAGAAAACGGGTAAATTCGGGCGATAGATTTTTACCGTAGAGGTCCTGTTCCCCTTTAATGGATGGAGAAAAAAGCCAGAGGTCTTCGCCAGGCAGCTGTATAAGGATATCTTTTTTAATTACCTCTATATCGTTATTGGCCCGACCGCCGTCCTGTATACTTCTTGCGCAATGCTCTATTGAGCTGCCATAAATATGGGGCTGGCTGAGCCATGTAAGCCTTTCCTTTGAAAAACCTTGTTCCATTAACGATTTTTCGGCAATTGTTATCCCCGGCTGATACCAGCCTAGAATGGCCGATTCGTCGCTACTGGCGCAGGCCCAAATTCTAAAAAAGCCCAATACATGGTCAATTCTAAATGCAGAATACCAGGAATCGACCAGTTTTAAGCGGGCCTTCCACCAGGCATATTGTTCTTTGTGGTGGGCGTCCCAAGAATAGGTGGGAAACTTCCAGTTTTGGCCTTCGTGGCTGAACNNGCACCGGCAGTTGATGCAAAATTGAACAGCTCCTTGCGGCTCCACACATCGCAGGAATCTTCGTTCATCAAAATAGGAATATCCCCTTTTAAATCTATTCCCAACTCTCGCACGGCAAGGGCTGCATCGGAAAACTGGCGAAAACTGTGGTACTGTAGCCAAATAGGAAAGAGATGCTCCTCTTTGAGCTCGGCGGTCTGCCACCGGTCCTGAATTGCCTCGGGGTTGCCCGCCTCTGCCTTTGGCCAGTCTTTCCAGTGCCGATATTCATTTTTTTCTTTTAAAACAAAGAACACCGCATAGGGTATTAGCCAGTCCTGTTTGCTGGCCCACTTCCTTAGGGCGCTCGATTCGTCTTGCCAATCTTTTAAAATTTGGCTCAACTGGGCTTGAAAAATCTGCTTAAATACCGCCATTTTTTCGGTATACAGCTTGTAGTACACAAAGCGTTCGCCCTGGGGAAGCTTTTTTAAAAAGGCCTTTACCAAGTCTACTGTCGCAGCCGATGCATCTATCGCCAGGGGGCGACAGAATAGGGGGTTTAGGGCAAAGGCCGAAAGCGCACTGTATGGCGAGCTCTGCAGGCCAGTATCGTTTACCGGCAAAAGCTGTATAAGATCGATATTGGCCAATGTACAAAATTGGGCAAGGGCCACTAGGTCTAAAAATTCTCCTACACCGCAGGATTCTTTGGTTTTTAATGCGCTTACTGGAATAGAAAGGCCTAAAATTTTTTCGCCTTCGTGTAAATATTGCATGCGGGCAGCTCCCCCTCTTTTGTAAGTGGTATTTTATTCTATTATAGTGTAAAAAAAGAGTTTGTGGACAAATCGAAGCAAAAATTGTTAAAATTACTGTACGAAGCCCGATAAATAATGCCAAACCGGAATACACAGCTCGCTGCCAAAGGGTTTGGGGCGGGTAAAATCGGGTAGCCACTCGCTGTCGACCTGAAATTCCTGAAAAAAGCCCAAATCAATTGAATATCTGTCCAGAAGTTCCTGCACCATATTGTATTCATCTATTTCTAAAAACCTGGTGGAAGGAATTTTACCGCTATCTCCCACCGGCGTGTATTGCGTCATTATGGAAATAAGGGCCCGATGGTGTAGGCTGCTTTTAAACCATTTTAGAATGTTAGCGGTATCCTCTGTGCGTTAGGGCAATATAAGGTGTCGCAAAATAAGGCCTTTTTTTAGGCTCTGCACAGAGTCTTCTTCGAGCGCAGCCTGCATTGCCCGAAAGCCTGTTTGGCCATCAATTTCGAAGGGGCCCTGCTCTGCCATATACTCAATGGCCCTAATTGCAAAATTTGGGTATTCCCCTGCCTTAAAAAGTTTTTGGGCAAGAGGGCGGTCGAATGTCTTAATATCGGGAAGATATATATCGATGCTGCCAGCCAAAAGGGCCAAGCCTTCTTCGCTTTCCCACGAAGAGGTATTCCAAACCCGGGGAATATTAAGGCCCCGCTCCCTTGCCAGGGCAAGGCCATCGACGATGCTGGGTATAAAATGGGTACCACTAACTAAATTTATGTTTTCGGCGCCGCGGTTTTGCAGTTCCAGACAAATATCGGCAAATTCTTCGATGCCAATGTTTTTGCCATTGCGGCAATGCGATATTTGCCAGTTTTGGCAAAAAGAACAGGCCAGGGTGCAGCCGGAAAAAAAAATAGTGCCGGAGCCGCCTTTTCTAACTAAGACAGGCTCTTCCCCAAAATGCAGCCCGGCAAAGGCAACTGCCATGTTATCGCCTTGGCCGCAAAAGCCCCTTTGCCCTGCGGTGCGATCTATTTCGCAAAAACGGGGGCAGAGCCGGCAGTTTTTATAGTATTGCTGTGTTTTGTCGGGGATTTCTGAAGTCTGCATATAAAAAGAAATAATATAAAATTGATGGCCCTGTCTAGGCCAAAAACCCAGTCTAGGTCAAAGGCCTGTCCAAATTAAAAGGCCTACATAAAAAAAGAGCCGGCCTTGCGCCAGCTCTTTTGAGGTCGACCGAATGTGCCAAAGCAACAGGTGCAAACCCCATTACATGCCCCTCGGGGCGTATACGATCCGGTGGATCGCCTCGTGTGCGATCGGTTTAATGGGCTGCATTTAATATCTTGCAACCCCAAAATAGAAAGGTGGCTCTTGCATATACCCTCCTAATACTTAGTATATGCAGACCCATATAAAATGCAAGAAAAACTTTCAAAACATCAATATATTTTTTTATGTAAAAGTGCCGACATATAGCTTGTAAGTAAGTCTATGTCCATGTCTTCGGCATGGTCTTTAATAATGGCATAGAGGGCCCGATAATCGTCGTCGTGCAAGTCCGAATCGGCCTCTGGGGCCAGCAAAAAGCTCGCTAAATCGCCAAGTTTAAGAAAGGGACCTCCAGTCTCTAACAAGCTAAGCCAGTATTCGAAAATATCTTCTAACACGCTCGCCTCTATTGTTTTAGGCATATTTGCCAGCAAAATATGGCGGGCCGATTCAATTTCTGCATCCCCATACTGCTTCTTAGATTTTCTATCTATGCTGTCCAGCCGATTAAAAATTAACGAAATAATGTCCATATATAGTAGTATAGCCAGTTATTCTCTAAATTACTATTGCTAATAAAATTCTATTATTGACAACATTTGACCATCCCCATAGACTATAGCCATGAACTTGAAGGCAGTATTAAACTCCAAGACAGTTAAACTCAATATGAAGGGTTCAACTAAAGAGGAGATAATTGATGAACTACTCGATGTGCTGGTACATGCTGGTCAGATAAAAGATCGGGAAGTGGCTCGGCAGGCTGTTCTGGAAAGAGAACAGAAGATGTCCACGGGCATGAAGCACGGTATTGCTATTCCGCATGGCAAGACAAATGCGGTAAGCGATTTAGTTGCCTGTATTGGCATTTCCGAAAATCCGGTAGATTTCGATTCCTTAGACCGGGAACCATGCAGAATTTTTATAATGACCATTTCTCCGGTAGATAAAACCGGGCCACATTTGCAGTTTTTGGCCGAGGTGAGCGGTCTGTTTAAAAGCCCCCAGAAGCGGGAAGAAATTTTAAATGCCAAAACCGAAGCAGAGCTTCTGAGCATCCTAACCGAAAAAGCGTAAAAAACGTTAAATTTTTTCCTTAGCAAAGGCCCCTTTTTTAAAGGGGCCCATTTATTTAGTCTAAATTGTCGAAAAACCATCAGTTTCATCAATAAATTAACATTTTGGACATAATGTGGCTATTGCACATATTGGCGCAAACTCGTATTATATGCGAAATATTCCATTGTTTGAGGTGTATGTGTCTAGGAATGTATCAATTTTCTTTCGGCGGTATTCGTGGCTCTTTAGTGTGGGCCTCTGTTTAGCCGCCTTTGTCTTTGTCTTTTATGTTAGTATAGGGCGGCAAGAGGACCTGTCTACTTTGCATGAAGAGGACGTAAAAGCCCTTTCGTTAAGCGATACGCAAACTATTGCCCACCCCGATGAATATAGAACAATTGCCCTTTCGTATCGTATTCCCACCGATAAGGTGCTTGCCTTGTACCGGTCGGTTCAGGCAGCCCAGGCGGTCAAAGACTTTTATAGCGCAATTGTTGGCTCGCCAGAGATTGCCTTAAAAATATTAGAGGAATCGGAAAAACAAAATGTTTCACCGAGTTTGGCTATAGCTCTGGCCTGGGAAGAGAGCCATTTTAGAAGAACAGCAATAAATAGAAATAAAAACAGTGTTGATCGGGGTATTTTTCAATTAAACAACCGCTCCTTTCCAAAATTGAGCGAATCCGACTTTTACACAATCGATACAAATGTTGAACACGGTGTTGCCCATTTAAAGCTCTGCCTGGATTTGGCTGGCAACGAGGTTGCGGGCCTTGCCATGTACAATGCGGGGACAAACCGGGTGCGGAAAAACACGACCCCGGCAAGCACCTTAAATTATGTTCACCGCATTTTGAGTTTTAAAACTGGCATAGAAAAGCTGTTCGAAGAACAAGTTGCCCGAATGTGGTTTGTAATGGAAGATGGCAGTGTGCGCTCTATTGCCCCCATTCCTGTTCAGGCGGTGGC
>LSQX01213544.1_pt1 | contig 10234 bp, 5 predicted proteins | sample 654561 | NCBI WGS metagenome assembly LSQX01 (sample SAMN04489861, study PRJNA283612) | anaerobic digester metagenome | isolation source: 4 biogas reactors fed with cattle manure at either 37C or 55C with and... | place: Denmark: Kongens Lyngby | collected 2014
AGATGTGTATAAGAGACAGCCTTCCTCACTATCAATAAAGATTCTTAAATAATAAGTACCACCTTCCTTAACATACTCTACATCAACTAATTCCAGGTTTTCTTTCTCTACTATTGGTATAGCCAGCTCTGTTACCAGATCAACAACTTTACCCATATTTATTCCTCCTTTCTATTCTCTAATATATTATCTGCTTTAATTTAAATAATTTCTCAATCAAATTTATTAAGTATAATGAAGGAGTGGGGCACACCCACTCCTTTAATCATTCAGTCTATACCTTACAAATACATTTTACCACAGTAAACCAGTACTTGCAAGCCTTAAATATCCCATGGTTAAAATAATGATAATTGATTTTTTTCCGGCAGGTCCTTCAACATGCCATGCTCTTTCATGATCTCAATAACATTCCTGCTGACCCTCGTTTTATTTACTAAATCCTCTATTGATGAAAATTCATAATCCTTCCTGGCTGAAACTATATTCCGGGCTGCACTCTCTCCTAAGCCTTCAAGGCTGATTAAGGGCGGCAGGAGACCTTTTTCAGTTATTTTAAATTTTCTGACATCTGAGTTGTATAAATCAACAGATCTAAACTTGATTCCTCTGGCCATTGCCTCTATAACAATCTCCAGCACTGTCAATATACTTTTTTCCTTCACTGTCATTTCATTGGCTTTTTCTTCAAGATCTCTCTTGGTTCTCTTGAGCTCATCATAACTTTGTTTACAGATTAGCTGGGCATCAAAATCATCTGCCTTGATAGTAAAGTAAGCTGCATAAAAGGCCTCCGGGTAATGAACCTTATAATATGCAATCCGGAAAGCCATCATGACATAAGCTGCAGCATGTGATTTTGGAAACATATATTTAATCGTCTTACATGAATCTATATACCAGCGGGGCACATTGTTTTCCAGCATATATTCTTCATCTTCCGGAGTCAGTCCTTTACCTTTCCTGACATTTTCCATAATCCGGAATGCCCTTACAGGTTCAAGGCCCTTTTGAATCAGATAGTTCATGATATCATCACGTACAGAAATTACTTCAGAGAGTCTGGCGGTCTTACTCCTGATAAGATCCTGGGCATTGTTCAGCCATACATCTGTACCGTGAGACAGGCCGCTGATCCGAACCAGTTCGGCAAAAGTAGTTGGTCTTGTTTCAACAAGCATTTGACGCACAAAACTGGTTCCAAACTCAGGAATACCGAGTGTCCCGACAGGAGTTCCTATTTCTTCAGGACTGACTCCAAGGCTTTCAGTTCCTGAGAAAATGGCCATTGTCTCTTGATCATCAAGAGGTATATCAAAAGGAGAAACATTTGTCAGGTCTTCCAGAATCCTGATGGTTGTCGGATCATCATGTCCCAGGATATCCAGTTTTAATAAATTATCATGTATTGCATTAAAATCAAAATGTGTTGTCAGAATATCTGTATTCATATCATTGGCCGGCCTTTGAATAGGCGTAAAATCATATATCTCCATATCCTGTGGGACAACAATCTGTCCGCCGGGATGCTGGCCGGTAGTTCTTTTTACACCGGTACAGCCCATTGCCAGCCGTTTGATTTCAGTATTATTTATATTTAGATTATTTTCATCAACATAACCTTTCACAAAACCATAGGCAGTCCGGTCAGCTATGGAAGAGATAGTTCCTGCCCGGAATACATGTTCTTTACCAAATAATTTCTCCGTGTACTTATGTATTGCAGATTGATATTCACTGGAGAAATTAAGGTCTATATCAGGAACTTTATCACCTTCAAAACCCAGAAAAACCTCAAAGGGTATATCAAATCCGTCTTTGATCATTTTTTTACCGCATTGAGGGCAGTCCTTATCCGGTAAATCAACACCGACACCTACAGAACCATCTGTTATAAATTCTGAGTACTTACAGACACCGCAGCGGTAATGAGGCGGTAATGGGTTGACCTCTGTAATTTCGGTCATCGTTGCCACTAAAGAAGAACCTACTGAGCCCCGGGACCCTACCAGATAGCCGTCTTCCAATGATTTTTTTACAAGTTTGTGGGAAGTTAAATAGATTTCAGCATAGCCGTTACCGATAATTGATTTCAACTCTTTATCCAGCCGTTTCCAGACAATCTCCGGAAGGGGCTCTCCATACAATTCCCTGGCCTTCTGTTGGGTCATGCTTTCTATCTCTTCAGCAGCACCCTCTATAGTAGGTGTATATAGTTTTTGGGGTATGATCTCCAGTTCTTCACAGAGTTCTGCTATCTTTGCAGGATTTTCAATTACCAGTTCCCTGGCAGCTGTTTCACCAAAATAGTCAAATTCTCCTAACATCTCTTCAGTTGTCCTGAAATATAAAGGGGCCTGTTTCGACTCATCATAACCCTGTCCTGCCTGTAAAATCTCACGGTATATGCTGTCTTCTGGATCCAGAAAATGCACATCACCGGTAGCAACCACAGGCTTCCCGTGTTTTTTCCCCAATTCATAAATACGCCTGTTGATTGCTTTTAATTCTTCAACAGAATCAAGCACTGAACCAAGCATAAATTCATTGTTTCCAAGAGGCTGAATCTCCAAAAAATCATAAAAATCCACTATTTTTTCAATCTCTTCCTGCTCTCTGTTTTCAATAATGCTACGATAGAGCTGGCCGGATTCACAGGCAGAGCCTATCAAAAGGTTTTCTCTTTTCTGACTGAGCTCACTCTTTAATATCCTCGGTATCCGGTAAAAATGATTGATATGGGAACTGGAAACCAGCCTGTATAAGTCTTTTAACCCTTCTTTATTCCTGGCAAATATTATTAGATGATATGGGAAAAGGGCTTTCCAGTCTATATTTTTCCCGAGCTTATTTATCTCCCTTAATATAGAAATACCCTTATTTTTAAGCTCTTTAAACATATATAACAGCAGCTCTGCTGTTGCCTCTGCATCATCCAGGGAGCGGTGATGGTTTTTTAAGTTTATGCCGAATTTTTCACAAAGGGTATTCAATTTGTGATTCTTTAAGCCGGGATACAAAGCCCTGCTCAATGAAAGTGTATCCAGTACAGGATTATCTGGATAAGGCCGGCCGGTCCTTTTCAATATAGACCTCATAAATCCATAATCAAAACTAACATTATGGGCAGTTAAAACAGCATCACCGGCAAAATCAAGAAATTCATCAATAATATCAGTAATACATGGGGCATCATTCACCATTTCCTGGCTGATACCGGTCAGTTCAGTTATTTTCAGTGGAATACTCTGTTCAGGACAGACAATACTGCTGTATCTATCAATAATTTTACCATCCTTTATCTTTACTGCACCTATCTCAATAATCTCATCCCTCTGATTATCCAGGCCTGTAGTTTCCAGGTCAAAAACAAGATAAGTATAATCATTTATATCTTTATCATTATCAATGTTCTGAATAATGTTTAAACCATCATCAACCATATATGCCTCAATGCCATAAAGAATTTTGATGTTATGTTTTTTTCCTGCCCAGTATGCCTCCGGAAAGGCCTGGACTACACCATGGTCAGTTATGGCTACAGCTTTATGTCCCCAGGATGCTGCTCTGGCTATTGCTTTTTCAATATCAACAACAGAATCCATTGCACTCATTTTTGTATGGAGATGTAACTCAATCCTTTTCTCTTCTGCATCATCTGTCCTGTTCATGGACTGCTCTTGAATAGAATTGATATTCTCTACCATCAGAACCATTTCCCTGGAGTATTTATCATATTGTACATAGCCTTCAATCTTGACCCAGGAGCCTTTTTTTATACTGCCATTTAACTCTTTCCTGGGAAATAACTTGGCAGTAATAGAATTACTGTAATCAGTCAGATCTATGGTATAAAAAGTATTACCCTTTCTGGTATTAACCTCTTCAAAATCAAAGACCTGTGCCTCTACAACAATATTATCTATCTCTCCTTCAATTTCTTTTAACTGGTGTGTTCTTCCACTGGAAATTTTCTTCCCATAAATAACTTCATTTTCTGTTTTTTTATTGCACTGATTGTTTTTCCCGGCTTTGCTGTTTTTTCTTTCTGCCTTATGACTAACAGGAACTGTATCAAGAGATATATCTTCAAGAAAATCCCCATTCCTGATTTCAAAAGCTATTTTACAGCCGAGAACATCTGCAATGCTTTTTTCCAGAGAGGCCTTAACCCTGGCATCATTAAGGCTCTTACAGGCAATATTAGCCTCAGTTTCAATCAACAACTTATCAGCTTTAAAGCTGAGTCTCGCCCGTTCAAGCCATCCATTTACATAGGGGTATTTCTCTTTCAGTTCTTCAGTAATTTCAGGCCAGACAAAAAGAATTTCTTTTTCCAGCGGAATCCCTCTGATTATACTTATCTCATACTCATGATTCAGTTCTTTTTCCAGGATTCCCAGAAGTTCTCTTTCTTTTTGCTCCTCTGTGTCCTCTGATATTATCACCCTGCAGTTATAATTCCTGTCATCAAGTAAAATATATTTTGCAGATTGCTGTAAAATATCAGCTGGCTTAATTGTTGTTATCATTATATATCACCCGGAGTATTTCTCTTATGATATTAAATTCACCATTATTTTATTCTATATTATCAAGAACTTCAAGAATCCTCTCTATAGCATTCTCCAGCGGGATCTCTATCTCATCGCCTGTTCTCCTAACTCTTGCTTCAACAATTTTATTTTTAAGTGATTTCTGGCCGATTGTAATTCTTAAGGGAATTCCTATCAAATCTGCATCATTAAATTTTACACCGGGCCTTTCATCCCTGTCATCCAGTAAGGTTTCAATACCTTTTTTGCTCAATTCATCATATATTTTTTCTGATACTCTGATAAGCTCCTCTTCATTTCCAAGGGCCAGAATTATCACCTGATATGGTGCAATTGCCTTTGGCCAGATAATACCTTTTTCATCATGATGCTGCTCAATTGCTGCAGCCACAAGCCTGCTGATGCCTATTCCATAACTGCCCATAATAATCAGCTGTTCCTTACCGTTTTCATCAAGGTAAGTAGCCCCTAAACTCTCACTATACTTTGTTCCAAGTTTAAAAATATGTCCAACCTCGATTCCTGATTTTAGTTCCAATCTGCCGTCACATACCGGACACAGATCTCCATTTTGAACTACTCTTAAGTCAAGGTAATCATCTGCTGTAAAGTCTCTTTCAGGATTAACATTTATCAGGTGGTAATCAGTTTCATTTGCTCCAGTTACCCCGTTAACTATATCTTTTACCCTCAGGTCTGCCAGAATTTTTACCCCTTTTTTCATCCCTACAGGACCAATAAACCCTGGAGTACTATTAAAATATTTCTCAAATTCCTCATCTTCAACCTGAACAATTTCTTCACCATTTAGATAATTGAGGAGCTTTACTTCATTTAACTGATCATTACCGCATAACAGTACAAGAACAGGCTCTCCGTCAACCAGAAAAGCCAGGCTTTTAATTGTTTTAGCCTTATCGATATTCAAAAAAGAAGAGATCTCATCAATTGTCTTTTGCTTAGGTGTATATACTTTCTCAATATCCTTCAGTGATTCCTCCTGCACTGCCTTTTTATAGCCGGCAGCGGCCTTCTCAATATTCGCGGCATAATCACATTTATTACAAAAAGCAACATGATCTTCCCCGACATCAGCAATTACCATAAACTCATGTGATCCCTCTCCCCCCATTGCACCATTATCAGCTTCAACAGCCTTTACATCCAGACCACAGTCTGCAAAAGCCTTTGTATAAGCATCATACATGGCCTGATAACTTTTATCAAGCCCTTCATAATCAGCATCAAAAGAATATGCATCTTTCATAATAAATTCCCGGCCTCTAATTACTCCGAAACGGGGCCTTATTTCATCTCTTACCTTTGTCTGTATCTGATACAGGTTTAGAGGCATATCTTTATATGATCTGATCTCATTTCTGACCAGTGCAGTTATTACCTCTTCATGTGTCGGTCCAAGACAATAATCCCGTCCTTTACGGTCCTGGAATTTTATCATCAACGGCCCGAATTTATCCCATCTGCCTGATTCCTTCCATAATTCAGCATTCTGCACTACTGGCATCAGGAGTTCCTGGGCACCGCTTTCATCCATAGCTTCTCTGACAATATTTTCAATCTTTCTTATAACCCTGTAACCCAGAGGCAGATATGTATAGATGCCAGCAGTTAATGACCGCATCATTCCTGCTCTTAACATCAGTTGATGACTTGGAATTTCAGCCTCTGCTGGATTTTCTTTTAATGTTGGTAAATACATTCTGGACATTCTCATAGATTATCACTCCTTAAATTTTTTCTATTTCTTTTTCCAGTTCACTGATTAAGTTTTCTTCTGGAATTTTTTTTATTATTTTGCCTTTTCTGAAGATCAGGCCTGCACCTTTTCCGCCAGTAATACCTATATCTGCTTCCCTGGCTTCTCCCGGTCCGTTCACCACACACCCCATAACTGCAATGGTAATATCTTTGTCAAGATTAGAAAAAAGTTTCTCAACTTTTTCCGCTAAACCCACCAGATCTATCTCTGTCCTCCCACAGGTCGGGCAGGAAATAATCTCAATCCCTCTTTTCCGGATACCCAGTGATTTCAAAATCTGCCAGCCTACCCTTACTTCTTCTGCAGGATCTCCAGTTAAGGATACCCTGATGGTATCACCATACCCCCGTGAAAGAAGAATACCCAGACCGACAGCAGACTTAATTGTGCCTGTCCAGACAGTCCCTGCCTCAGTTATACCGACATGAAAAGGGTAATCTACCTTTTCAGCCATCAATTCATAGGCCTTTACAGTCATCATGATATCTGTAGACTTTAATGATATTACGATATCATCAAAATCATTGGATTCAAGGATATGTACATGCTTCAGGGCACTCTCCACCATTCCCTCCGCTGTTGGCCCTCCATATTTTTCCAGCAAGCTCTTTTCAATTGAGCCTGAATTTACGCCAATCCTGATGGGAATGCCTGCTTCCTTTGCACGGAGAACTATTTCTTTTACCTTATCAGCCTGTCGAATGTTACCGGGATTTAATCTCAAGCCATCTACACCCTGCCTGATTGCTTCAAGAGCCAGTCTATAATCAAAATGTATATCTGCAATCAGGGGTATTTTTATCATCCGCCTGATCTCTGATAATCTCTCTGCTGACTCAAAATCAGGTACGGCAACCCTGATAATTTCACATCCCAGATCAGTGAGTCTGTTAATCTGATCAACTGTTTTACTTACATCTGCTGTTTTTGTATTTGTCATTGATTGAACTGTAATGGGAGAATCTCCCCCCACTGCAATTTTCCCCACATATATTTTCTTGCTCTTCCTTCTCATCTAATTTCCCCCAGTGTATTAGAAAAATCTGCTGATATCTTTTATTATAACCAGAATCATGAAGATAATCAGTATTGTAAAGCCTATGACATGAACCATATTCTCCTTTTCAGGAGGAAAAGGTTTCCTCCTGATCATCTCATATATAATAAAGACAAGCTTGCCTCCATCCAGAGCCGGGAAGGGCAATAAGTTAAATATTCCCAGGTTCAGACTGAGTATGGCTGTAAGATTCAGGAGACTCGAAAAACCAATCTCTGAAGCCTGGCCTACCATTGTGGCAATCATTACCGGTCCGCCAATTTCTACAGCCATTTTACCGGTAATCATACTCCCAATAGCTTTAAACATAGCTATTATATAAGAGATGGTCTGTAGAAAGCCTAACTTTAGAGCAGTAAAAATACTCACCCTTTCCCGTACTACCTGTGATAAAATACCAATTAATGCATCATCCCTGCCCTCCATGATCACTGGAGTTACCGTTGTGGTAAAAAGTTGATTTTTCCTCTCATATTTTATCAAAAGCTGCTTATTTGCTGAAGAATGAATCATCCTGGCCAGATCTTCCCATTTTTCAATTTTATGGCCGTCTATCTCGATGATCCTGTCCCCTGGTCTCAGACCCGCTTCTGCCGCCGGTGTGCCCGGTATAACATCGCCAATAATATTGGTATCTTTACTTTCAACTGCAATACCATAAAGGGCAAAAATAAGGGTAAAAATCAGAGCAGCCAGAACAAGATTCAATAATGGGCCATTGAAAATGACTGCAAAACGCTGCCAGGCTGGTTTCTGATCAAAGGCCTGTCCTTTTTTCCTTGCTTCTTCATAAACCGCCCTTTCTTCTTCACTCATATCATCAGAAAGCGCCTCACCCGTCATCTGGCAGAATCCGCCTAAGGGTACGCCTCTTATTGAATATACTGTATCACCGTATTTTTTTGAAATTATCTTTGGGCCAAAACCCAGGGCAAATTCCTCAACCCTGATACCGACCAATTTGGCTGTAATATAATGGCCAAACTCATGTATAAATACCAATACTCCAAGTACTACAATAAAACTAATTATTGTTAGCAATTCCGATAACCTCCCTGGTTTTACTCCTTGCCCACCTATCAACTTCATATATATCTTCCAGCAATGGGTCCTGAATATTCTCGTGCATATTCAGGACTTTTTCAATTATGGCAGTTATATCAAGAAAAGTTATTTCCCTTTTTAAAAATGCAGAGACAGCTATTTCGTTAGCAGAATTAAGCACCACCGGCATTGTTCCTCCAGCTCTGCCAGCCTGGTATGCCAGCTTTAGAGCCGTAAATTTATTATAATCAGCTTTTGAAAAATTTAACTGGGCAATTTCATAAAGATCTAATTTTTTAACCTTACACTGTCTTCTTTCCGGAAAGGTAAGAACATGCTGGATCGGAAGCCTCATGTCTGCTGTGCTAAGTACAGCCTTAATTGAACCATCAACAAATTCTACCATGGAATGAATAATGCTCTCCGGGTGTATTACAACTTTTATTTTATCATATGGCTGATTAAATAACCAGTGTGCTTCTATAAGTTCCAGCCCTTTATTCATTAGTGTAGCAGAATCTATTGTTATTTTATTTCCCATATTCCAGACTGGATGCCTTAAAGCCTCCTCTACCGTTACTTTTTTCAAGCTTTCTAAAGTATAATTTCGGAAAGGACCCCCGGACGCAGTCAAGATAATATTCTCAACATCACTACTCTTTTCTCCTTCTAAAATCTGAAATATGGCATTATGTTCACTGTCAATGGGTAATATATCTCTCTCCGGAAAGTATTTATTAATAATCTCTCCACCTATAACCATACTTTCCTTATTGGCAAGACCAATTTTTCTTCCAGCCTTCAGGGCAGCTATTGTAGGTTTTAGACCTACTGCTCCAACAAGAGCATTTATAACAAAATCAGCATCTGTTTCTCCTGCCAGGAATTCCAGCCCCTCTTCACCAACCAGAATTGTGGCTTTTAAATCACTCAGTCTATCTTCCAGCTCTTTCTTTGCCCTTTCATTCATTATTACCACATACAGTGGCTCATATTTTCTGGCCTGTTTTTCAAGGAGATCCAGATTGGAGTTAGCAGACAATCCAATCACTTTCCATTCATCAGAAAAGGCATCTATTATGTCCAGAGTCTGTGTTCCAATAGAGCCGGTTGACCCCAATAAAACCAGTTTTTTCATTCATCTCACTCCTTAATTGAATTCCCTGGTATAATATTGGCTTTAAACATGGCTTTAGTTAATATGAGAGAAGCAGGGCCTATAATAAAACCCATAAATCCCATTAGTCTAAACCCAAGATAAAGAGCAAGTATAGTTACCATTGGATGCAAACCAATTTGTGAACCGAGTACTTTACCCTCAATCCCCTGCCGGATAACAGCAGTTATTACGTATATGAGCAAAACTTTCAATCCTGTTATAATTTGGCCTGATAATAGAAAATATATCAGCAAAGGAAAATACAATAATCCTACACCTACAAAGGGGAGTAAATCCAGAAATGCTGCACATAAAGCAATTAATAATGCATAATTGTTTCCGGTAAGTAAAAAGCCAAGGTAACTTATTATTCCAGTAATTGAGACCAGGATTAACTCAGCCTTCAGAAAAGCAAGTGCTGTACTGACAAGTTCTTTCTCAAGCAGGAAGATTTTGGGCCTCATTTTTTCCGGAAACAAACACATTATAAAGTTATTAATTTGATTAATATCCCTGCTGATAAAATAAGTTGATATAATGCTGATTAAAATAACTGATAAAACAGAGGGCAAACTGGTCAGAAAATAAAAAAGTTTATTGCACAGATATAATAAACCATCCTTTACTGTATTATATAA
>LSQX01234045.1_pt1 | contig 10234 bp, 10 predicted proteins | sample 654561 | NCBI WGS metagenome assembly LSQX01 (sample SAMN04489861, study PRJNA283612) | anaerobic digester metagenome | isolation source: 4 biogas reactors fed with cattle manure at either 37C or 55C with and... | place: Denmark: Kongens Lyngby | collected 2014
GGTCGTTCAGGTCGCTGGTGGCGAATCTACCACCCTCAAGAGGAACCAATGGACGCAGATCTGGTGGCAGCACCGGCAGATTCTTTAAAACCATCCATTCTGGACGATTTCCAGAGTCTCGAAGCGCCTCAACGACCTTCAGGCGCTTGGCCAGTTTCTTACGCCTCGCATCAGCAGTTACTTCTTTAAGCTCTTCACGAATCTCGTCAGCCAAGGATACAACATCAACACCCTCAAGCAGCTTTCGGATGGCCTCAGCGCCCATGCCTACTTCACAGTCTGGCTCTACTTGGTGGAGCTCGTAGTACTCGTCCCAAAGCTGATCGAACCTGTCTTCACTGACGACCTGGTTTTTCTGCAGTTCATCCTTTAAGTCGCCAGGATCAACGACCACATAGGCCACACAGTACAAGACCTTTTCAAGGTCCTTCAGCGTGATGTCCAACACGTGCCCGATTCGACTGGGAATGGACTTCAAAAACCAGATGTGCGCAACCGGAGACGACAGGACAATGTGCCCCATCCGCTCACGACGAACCTTGGACTGGATCACCTCGACACCACACTTTTCACAAACAATGCCGCGGTGTTTCAGTCGCTTGTATCGACCACAATTACACTCGTAGTCTTTTACTGGGCCAAAGATTTTGGCACAAAACAGGCCATCCCTTTCAGGCTTAAACGTCCTGTAGTTGATGGTTTCAGGTTTCTTTACCTCACCGTGAGACCACTCAAGGATCTTCTTTGGTGATGCCAGGGCCACTCTAAACGCCTCGACCGACAACGGGTCTCTTGGCTTTTCGAACGTGGTGAACATTTCCTTCACGGTCCACCTCCTATTGCATATAGCGCACGCTGCGCCACGTTAACCTTAGCCTTATGGAGTCTGGTCTGCAGTAATCAATTCAACATCGATTGACAGCGACTTAAGCTCCTTGACCAACACATTAAAGACTTCCGGTAGCCCGGCATGAACGCTGTATTCACCCTTGACGATGCTGTCATAGGTGGCGGTTCTACCGGCCACGTCGTCGGATTTGGCCGTCAGGACCTCCTGAAGCGCATAGGCTGCCCCATAAGCTTCGAAGGACCATACTTCCATCTCACCGACGCGCTGCCCACCAAACTGAGCCTTTCCACCAAGTGGCTGCTGGGTAACCAGCGAGTAAGGTCCAGTTGAACGAGCGTGCATCTTTTCATCAACTAGGTGGTGCAGCTTCATCATGTACATGATTCCAACCGTCACCTCGTTGTCAAAAGCCTCACCAGTGCGGCCGTCAAACAGGATCATCTTGCCGCTCTTGGGAAGGCCTGCTTCCTTGAGCCATTCATGGATCTGGTCCTCTTCAGCCCCGTCAAAAACTGGGGATGCAACAGGAATTCCAAGCTTAAACTGCGCCGCAAACTTGCGAAGCTCGTCGTCATCCATGTCGCCGATCTCTTTCTTCATGGTTGGCGTCGCAAAAAGCTTTTGCAGCCGCTTTCGCAGATCCTTTATGCGTAAAGACTTGTCAGTACCTTCTCTTTCCAAGAAGTCTTCGATCTGACGCCCAATCTCACGGCCAGCCAGCCCCAGGTGAACTTCCATGATCTGGCCAATGTTCATTCGGGATGGAACGCCAAGCGGGTTTAGCACGATATCAACAGGCTCGCCGTTGGCCAGATAAGGCATGTCCTCAACTGGCAGAATTCTCGAAAGAACACCCTTGTTACCATGGCGTCCAGCCATCTTATCGCCAACTTGCACCTTGCGCTTGATGGCAATGTAGACCTTGATCGTTTTAATCACGCCCGGAGGAAGCTCATCGCCGCGGCGAAGACGTGTCAGTTTTTCGTTAAATACCTCTTCGATTGCGTCAATTTGTTCCTTTTGGGAGTTAAGCAAGGCCTGGACACGATGTTCAGTGGCATCATCGCCCTTTAGCTTAATCTCTGGGAACAGGTCCACAGGCAGTTTGGTAAGCATGTCAGGGGTCAGAGTCGTACCCTTCTTGATCAGGGTATCCCCCTTCGAATTGATGATGGGGTTAGCCGCGACCTTGCCGGTCAGGATGCGAACCAGCCGCTCGTGCATGGTCCGCTTGGTGACTCTGATCTCGTCGTCACGATCCTTGGACAGGCGAATCTCTTCGATTTCTTCCAACTCACGGGAGCGCTCGTCCTTGTCCGCGCCCTTTCTGGAGAAAACCTTGGCGCCCACAACGATACCAGACACGCCTGGTGGCACTCGAAGGGAGCTGTCTTTAACGTCGGCGGCCTTTTCACCAAAAATGGCCCGCAGCAGCTTTTCCTCGGGGGAAAGTTGAGTTTCACCCTTCGGGGTAATCTTTCCAACAAGGATGCTTCCGGTCTTAACCTCGGCTCCAAGCCGGACAATACCGCTTGGATCCAGGTCCTTAAGGGTATCTTCGGAAACGTTCGGGATGTCCCTGGTGATTTCTTCGCGCCCAAGCTTGGTGTCTCTGGCAACACACTCGAATTCTTCGATGTGAACGCTGGTGAAGAAATCCTTTTGGACCAACCTTTCGGACATCAGGATTGAGTCTTCAAAGTTGTAACCACCCCAAGGCATAAAGGCGACAGTAATGTTCTGACCAAGCGCCAACTCACCGTTTTCGGTAGCTGTCCCGTCAACTAAAACCTGCCCCTTCACCACTCGTTGCCCCTTTTTAACCAAGGGACGCTGGTTGATACATGTGTTTTGGTTAGAACGGCGATATTTAACCAGGTTATAGATGTCTGGCTTCATTGTCTCGCCATCAATATCATCTGCTTCCCGGCGAATTACGATTCGGTTGGAGTCGACTGATTCAACCACACCAGGATTTTCAGCATAAATTAGAACCCTTGAGTCACGGGCAACGACCCACTCAAGACCGGTTCCAACCAAAGGAGCCTCAGCCCTAACAAGCGGCACTCCCTGGCGCATCATGTTGGCGCCCATCAAAGCTCGGTTCGCGTCGTCATGCTCCAAAAATGGAACGAGCGCCGCAGCAACCGACACCAACTGAGCCGGGGAAACGTCACAGAAGGTTATTTCTTCAGGCGTAACAAAGTAGTACTCTTCGTTTTTTCGAGCCTGAACCAATTCAGCCTGAATTACCCCCTTGCTATCAACTGGAATCCCAGACTGAGCGATGATTTCGTTCTCCTCCTGCATAGCGGTCAGATAAACGATCTCATCTGTAATTCGCTTGTCTACGACCCTAAGATAGGGGGTCTCGATGAAACCAAAATCATTCACTCTAGCATAGGTGGACAGCGATGAGATAAGGCCAATGTTTGGTCCTTCAGGTGTCTCAATCGGGCAAACCCTCCCGTAGTGGGTCGCGTGCACGTCTCGAACTTCAAAGCCTGCACGGTCACGAGTCAAACCACCTGGTCCAAGGGCCGACAGACGGCGCTTGTTGGTGATCTCAGACAGCGGGTTTGTTTGGTCCATAAACTGAGACAGCTGTGAGGCACCAAAATATTCCTTCAGCACAGCGGAAACTGGCTTGGCATTAACCAAATCGCTAGGCATCATGGTGGCAAGATCTGGAGACATGGTCATTTTTTCCTTGATGGCTCTCTCCATTCGCACCATTCCGATCCTGAACTGGTTTTCCATCAGCTCGCCAACTGCCCTGACACGACGGTTAGAAAGCTGGTCAATATCGTCAACTCTAGCGCCTTCAATATTCGCCCTAAGCTTCAGCAGGTAGTCAACAACCGAAAAGAAGTCCTCTTTCAACAGTGTTGTCTGATCCAAGGGGATGTTTTGGTCAAACTTGAAGTTCATTTTTAGTCGACCAACTGGGCTTAGATCGTAGCGGGAGCTGGCAAAGAACAGGCTGTTAAAATAAGACCTTGCCTGTTCAGGACTTGTAGGGTCACCAGGGCGCTGTCGGCGATAAATCTCAACAGCTGCCTCCAGGGGAGTATCCACCTTGTCAGCTTCCAAGGTATCCCTTAGGAAAGTTCCCATCCCAGGCTCCTGGATATGCAGGATCTGGAATTCGTCAAAGGTGCCCTGTTCCAAGATGGCATCCAGAGTCTTTTCGGTAATCTTGTGATTACACTCAAAAACAATCTCACCAGTCTCGTAGTCAATCAAGTCGTCTGCCAGATATTGGCCTACCAACTCATCCCGAGACATTGGCAAAGACTCAATGCCAGCATCTGTGATTTTTCGAAGCCGCAGCTTACCGAGCTTTTCCCCTTTTTTGACCAGGATGTTTTCTGGGTTCTGCGGGTCTGTCACATCGAATGGAAGCCTTTGGCCTTCCAGAAGCTTGACGTCGACAGCTCGCCTAAACTTGCCATCCGCATCGATCTTTATCGTTTCAACATCATAGAAACGAGTCAAAATATCCTGGGTTGAATAACCCAAGGCCTTAAGCAGAACCGTTGCATGTATCTTTCTGCGACGGTCGATTCTGGCCCAAAGAATATCCTTGTGATCGAACTCGAAATCCACCCAGGATCCGCGGTTAGGAATAATTCTGGAGCTATACAGTAGTTTTCCTGACGCGTGGGTGCGGCCCTTGTCATTCTCAAAGAACACACCCGGCGAACGATGAAGCTGAGACACGACGACTCGCTCAGCACCATTGATAATAAAAGTGCCTTGCTCAGTCATCAAGGGAATCTCACCAAAGTAAACTTCCTGCTCCTTGGCGTCTCGAATCTCTCGAACGGCTGTAGCTTCGTCAACATCCCACATCACAAGACGCACCAAGACCTTCATTGGAGCCGCGTATGTGATGCCGCGTTGTCTACACTCCTCGACGTCGTACTTTGGTGGATCTAAAACATACCCAACATACTCTAACGTCGCGGTTTTATTGAAATCTGCTACAGGAAAGATTCCGTTGAAAATGCCATGAAGTCCAGTATCGGCTCTTTTGGCTGGCTCTACATATCGCTGCAGAAACCTTTCGTAAGAGTCCTTTTGGACCTTAATCAGATCGGGAATCTGAAGTACATCATTAGTCCGCGCAAAGCTATATCGCGGCCTAATTCCAACGGGTTTGCTAGTTTTAGCCATCTGGATCCTTCCACGGTATGAGGAATAACTCGAACATTGCAGATCGCGCTGTCTAAACGACGCCCAACCTTCAATCAAGATAATCGCACGGCACCGTACGATCACAGACGGTCAGTCCCGAGGATAACCCTGGTACCACTCCTACCCTGCGGAACTAGTTATTTTTTTTCACATTCCTGACCAACTAAATCAGGAGTGCGTTTTTACTGAATCTTAACCTTACCGCCAACGGCCTCAAGTTTCTTCTTGACGTCTTCGGCTTCGGCCTTAGAGACAGCTTCCTTAATGGTCTTTGGAGCGCCTTCAACCAGTTCCTTGGCTTCCTTAAGTCCAAGAGCTGGGAGAACAGTTCTCATTTCCTTAATGACGGCGACCTTCTTGTCGGCCTCAAAGCCTTCAAGGATTACGTCAAACTCGGTCTGCTCTTCCTTGACCTCGGCTGCCGCTGCTGGTGCTGCTGCTGCAACGGCTACAGGTGCTGCCGCGGTAACGCCCCACAGTTCTTCCAGTTCCTTGGTCAGTTCAGCAATCTCCAACACGGTCAGTTTGCTGAGATAATCTTTTACTTGTTCACGAGTGATGTCTGCCATTTGTACATGCTCCTTAAGTGTTACCCTACCGAATCTGTATCCTCAGACTCGAATTAACCCTGCTCACTAAGCTGTCTTTCCCTTGCCATCAAAACGCCCATGAAATCCCTGGCAGGAGCCTGTAAGACCCCGAGGAATTTCTTTGGAACGCCTGTCATAGCACCAAGCAGCAACCCCTTAATAACATCTGGGCTTGGCAATGAAGCCATTTTGGTAAGATCGGCTGCAGAGGTCTGCTTCTCACCCAACGCACCACCGATGACCTCGACCTTGTTGTTCGCCTTTATAAAGGCAGCCAGGGCCTTAGCAAGACCAACAGGGTCTGATTCGGTATGAGCGATGGCCAAAGGACCACTCAACCAATCGTTAACAAATTCCCAGGGAGTTCCTTCAACCGCACGGGCCATCATGGTGTTTTTGATCACCTTCAAATTCGCGCCTTCCTTGCGAAGATCAGCGCGAGCTTGAGTGATCGTCGGCATGTCTAGCCCTTTTTGCGACAGTAGAAACCACGCCTGTGCCCTGTTCAGAAGCTCGACCAGGTCAGCTACCGCCGCTTTTTTCTGCTCTAAATTCATTTCACCACTCCAGTGCCGAGGTCCACAGAACTACTACCCATTAGAATAACGGCGGGCAACACATCGCGCCTCCGCTGGATTTATCCCCTAGGGGTACCAACTTCTTGGGCAGCACCGTGGACAGCCAGCGCCATGCGCCAAGCCATCCCCGTATAATCACTTCTTAACTGCGCTTTCAACGTCAGCCACGTCAACGCGGACCCCAGGTCCCATCGTCGTAGCAACGGTGATGCCCCTGATATAGGTTCCCTTTACCGTTGCTGGCTTCAGTTTCAAAAGCACATCAACCAACGCCAAGACGTTTTCAGCCAAATCTTCAGTTGCAAAAGATCGCTTACCAACGCTGGTGTGGATAATTCCATTCTTATCAACTCGGAACTCTATCTTTCCGGCCTTGGCCTCACGAACGGCCTTGCCGATTTCCATCGTAACAGTTCCGACTTTTGGGTTTGGCATCAAACCCCTTGTTCCCAAAAGCTTACCAAGCTTTCCAACAATTCCCATCATGTCAGGAGCCGCAATGGCCTTGTCAAAATCAAACCAGCCACCCCTGATCTTTTCAGCGAGGTCCTCGCCTCCAACAAAATCGGCGCCAGCCTCTTCAGCTTCTTTTTCCTTTTCGCCCTTAGCAAAAACTAGGACGCGCACTGTCTTGCCCAAGCCCTTGGGCATTAGGCAGGCACCTCTGACCATCTGGTCAGCATGTCTGGGATTAACCCCCAAACGAATTGCCACGTCGACGGATTCATCGAATTTTGCATAACCCGTCTTGGCCGCAAGAGCTAAAGCCTCGTTCAACGGCAATTTGACTTGCCGGTCAACCATAGCTGCGGCGCTTGTGTACTTCTTTCCTCGCTTAGCCATCTCGTTCCACCTGAATCATCAGCCTTCAACGACCTCGATTCCCATGCTCCTTGCAGTACCCTCTACGGTGCGCATAGCGCCCTCGAGATCGATCGCGTAGAGGTCTGCCATCTTGGCTTCCGCGATCTTCTGCACCTGACTTTTCGTTATCTTCCCTGCCGAATCACGACCTGGAAGCTTGGAGCCTTTATCAATACCTGCTGCCTTCCTGACAGATTCAGAAACTGGTGCAGCCTTGGTAACAAAAGTGAATGATTTGTCGGAGAAAACCGTAATGATTGTGGGAACCGTGGCATCTCCGATGGAGGCTGTTCTGGCATTAAAAGCCTTGCAAAACTCCATAATGTTCACACCAGCTTGACCGAGCGCTGGGCCAATAGGAGGCTGAGGCGTGGCCTTACCAGCTTTGATATGCAACTTAATTTGACCGACTATTTTCTTGCCCATTCAGGTCTCTCCTGGTGTTCTCTGACTTGCTTTATTCGCTACGCTCTACTTGGTGAAAATCCAACTCAACCGGGGTTGCCCTTCCGAAAATCGTAACAAGTACGCGCAGCTTGCGCCTTTCAGCCCTGACTTCCTCAACGACTCCTGAAAACCCAGCAAATGGACCATCTTTAATCTTGATGGGGTTGCCTTCCTCGTACTGGATTTCAGCCTCAACCTTTACAGGACCAGCACTCATTTGGTGCTTGATATTTTCAACTTCCTTCTCAGACAAAGGACGTGGCCCCTCATCATTACCAATAAAACCCGTAACGTTAGGCCGATGCCTAATAAAGTGATGGGTCTTATCGGTCATATTCATCTGAACGAGGATATATCCTGGAAAAAACTTCCGCCTACCGCCAGGGGTCTTCTTTTCCCCAGGAGGTGGAGGTGGCTCCATCGGCACAATAATCTCGCCAATGTTATCTGCAACCTCAGGCTCTTCGCGCTTGATCCCCTCAAGGATGTCCTGGCGAACCTTTTGTTCAAAGCCTGAATATGTGTGCAAAACGTACCACTTCATCGAATTCGGAACCCACTTTTATAGACGGTAAACAAGGGTGCTCAACCAACCCCAAACAAGGTCGAAGAATCCCAAAATAAGCGAAATCACAATGGTGGCAACAACAACGACGATGGTGCCAACGCGGGTTTCAGGCCAATTGGGCCATGTGACATTCCTAAGCTCTGCAGCAACTTCCATCGCGAATTTGGTGATTCTTGGGTTAAACCAAACATAGATCACACCGCCCATAGCAGCTACTAGGGCAATCACGTTGCTCACGAAGAAGTCATTACCCAGGATAGGATAATCCAGGTTTGGAGCAACTAGCTGGAAGAACCAGCTAAAGAAGCTCGCCAGGATCACATAAACGAGTAACCCGCCAACGACAAAAGCGATTCGAACGTATTTTTCCACCGGACCCCCCGGCACCCGAACAAGGAATTTCAAAAACCCAACACGGCAGGGCAGGAGGGATTCGAACCCCCAACCCGCGGTTTTGGAGACCGCTGCTCTAGCCGTTAGAGCTACTGCCCTTTTTAAGGGAGCCCCCATCTATTAAGGACGGCAGCTCCCCAAAAAACTACTTGACCTCTTTAAAGGTCGTGTGCTTGCGCTCGTACTTGCAATACTTGCTAAGTTCAAGCCGCGCGGTCGTCGTCTTTTTGTTCTTACGCGTAACGTACCTTGCGACACCTGGAATTCCGGATGAACGACAAGACTGACATTCCAACTGAATGTTAACGCGATTTTCTTTCCTAGCCATTTTCAGACCGCCTTTGACGGTCGTGTCCCGGACGCAGGCAAAGCGACGTCCGGGACACAACAATCAACAATTACTCAATAATTTCGCCAACGACGCCCTGACCAACAGTCCTACCGCCTTCACGAATTGCGAAGCGGAGCCCTGGCTCGATAGCAACCGGTGAAATCAATTCAACGGTGATATCAGAACGGTCACCAGGAATGCACATTTCCTTGCCTTCTGGCAGGGTGGCAACGCCGGTAACGTCAGTTGTTCTGATGTAGAACTGTGGACGATAGCCCGAGAAGAATGGGGTGTGACGCCCACCTTCGTCCTTGGTCAAAATATACACAGAAGCGGTGAACTTCTTGTGAGGCTTGATGGAACCGGGCTTACACAGAACCATGCCCCTATAGATTTCCTCACGCTTCACGCCGCGCATCAAGCAACCGATGTTGTCGCCAGCCAGACCTTCTTCAAGGAGCTTGCGGAACATTTCGACGCCGGTGATAACGGTCTTACGGGTTGGTTCAAATCCAACGATCTCAACCTCTTCCCCGATCTTGATCTTACCACGCTCCACACGACCGGTGGCGACAGTTCCACGACCAGAGATCGAGAACACGTCTTCCACTGGCATCAGGAAGGGCTTGTCAACCTGACGCTCAGGTGTGGGGATATAAGAGTCGACGGTGTCCATCAGATTGATGATGCACTGTTCAGCATCGTCACCAGGAGCAGCCTCAAGAGCCTTCAGCGCAGAGCCACGAACGATCGGTATTTCGTCGCCTGGGAATTCATACTTCTTCAGGACGTCACGAACTTCTTCTTCGGTGAGCTCAAGCAGCTCTTCGTCGGGCTGCTGATCGCACTTGTTCAGGAACACAACGATTGCGGGGACGCCAACCTGGCGGGCCAGCAGGATGTGCTCACGAGTCTGAGGCATAACGCCGTCAGTCGCCGCAACGACAACGATTGCTCCGTCCATCTGGGCAGCGCCGGTAATCATGTTCTTGATGTAGTCGGCGTGGCCGGGGCAGTCAACGTGNNGCGTGACCAGGACAGTCCACGTGCGCATAGTGACGCTTTTCAGTCTGGTACTCGACGTGAGCTGTAGCGATCGTAATACCACGCTCTCTTTCTTCGGGAGCTTGGTCAATCTGATCGTACGAAATGAAAGACGCACCGCCGCGATTTGCCAGCACCTTTGTGATGGCAGCGGTCAACGTCGTCTTACCATGGTCAATGTGACCAATTGTACCAACATTAATGTGTGGCTTGTCACGAACAAACTTCTCTTTCGCCATGACGTAATCCTCCTAAAACCAATTCCAAGAAAACGCGACCGCAATTCAAGTCACCTTAACTTGAATTCCAACCGGAGCCTTCGATCAGACTCGAACTGACGACCCCGTCCTTACCAAGGACGTGCTCTAC
>LSQX01031294.1_pt1 | contig 10233 bp, 6 predicted proteins | sample 654561 | NCBI WGS metagenome assembly LSQX01 (sample SAMN04489861, study PRJNA283612) | anaerobic digester metagenome | isolation source: 4 biogas reactors fed with cattle manure at either 37C or 55C with and... | place: Denmark: Kongens Lyngby | collected 2014
CAGCGACGGCAGCGACGGCAGCGACATCCCCGCTGGCCCGCTTCTTCGCTCGGCGACAGTAGACGATTGAAGAACGCAGTGTCTTTTGCGTGGCGCCTATCGGGTTCTTCGGTGAAAAACGGCCTCGCGCCGAAAAAACATAGCAAAGGAGAGCCCCTCCGGGCGCTATGTTAATGGGCGAAGCGTGGATGAGGAGCGCAACGGCACGGGCGTCTCGATCGTGCGCCGTTAGCCGTGGTCCTGACGAGACAACGGCAACGACTGCGTCGGGCGAAGCTCAGCGTCTTCTGAGGTCGCGTGCGATCTCCTCGGCGGCGCGCACGCCCTCGGCGACCGCCTGCACGACCGTGGCACCGCCGTTGACGATGTCCCCGCCCGCATAGACGCCCTCACGCGAGGTGCGCGTCGAACCGTCCTCCACCGCGATCAGCCCGCGATCGGTCAGCGCCACGCCCGGCAGCCACTCCGCGAGGTCGCTCGGTGGCGCCTGACCGATCGCCTCGATCGCGAGGTCAACCGCCAGCACCCGCGCGGTGCCCTGATCCGTGAGGGGGCTGCGGCGGCCGGATGCATCCGGATCGCCGAGGCTCGTGCTGGCGACGCGCGCGCCCGTCAGCCGCCCGTCCTCGGCCTCGTAGCCCAGCGGCTGCGTGAGCAGCATGAAGTGCACGCCCATGTTGAGCGCCTCATCGCGCTCCACGGGCCACGCCGGCATCTCCGGGAAGGAGCGCCGGTAGACGAGGTAGACGTCCAGCGCCCCCAGCCGCTTCGCTGTGACCGCCGCGTCCATCGCGGTGTTCCCGCCACCGAGTACCGCCACGCGCGCGGGCACCCGCAGCGACGGGTCTGACTTCGCGCGGCGCAGGAAGCTCAGGGCATCCACCACGCCCTCGGATGGCCGCCCGGCTCCCGGCAGCCCAGCGGACTGCGTCATCCCCACGCCGACGAAGACCGCGTCGAAGCCCTCGGCGAGCAGGTCATCGACCGTGAGTTCGCTGCTCAGGCGCGTCCCGAGCCGCCACTGCAGGCGGTCGGTGTCGCAGCCGCCAAGGATCGCCGTGACCTCCGCGGGCGCGGCCTCCGCGAGCAGGCGCTCAGCGGGGATCGTCTCAGCGGCGATGCCGCCCGGCTCCTCGGCTGCGTCGATGATCGTGACCGCATAGCCCTCCTGCAGCAGGCGGATCGCGCAGGCCACGCCCGCCGGGCCGGCGCCGATGACCGCCACGCGCTGCTCACGAAGTTGCTCAGGCGCCTCGAGCGCCACCCAGCCCTCGCGGCGGGCGATGTCGCAGACGTAGGCCTGAAGCTGGCGGATCGGCACCGGTTCGCCTGTGAGGTGAGCCTGCACGCAGGAGCCCTCGCACTGGGTCTCGGCGGGGCAGACGTAGGCGCAGATCTCCGGCAGCGGGTTGCGCTCGCGCAGCACCTCGTAGGCCCGGCGCTCGTCGCCATCGGCGATGGCGGTGACGAAGCCCGGGACGTTGACGCCCGCCGGGCAGCCGCTCTGGCAGGTCGGCGCGTGGCAGTCGCGGCAGATCGTCGCGAGTTCGCGCATCACCGTCGGGTTCTTCGCCTGCCCGGCGCGGAAGATCGGCTCGTAGACCTCCCAGTCGCGGACGACGCAGCCCGAGCGGCCGCCGTCGCGCATGATCTGCGTGCAGGACGAGCAGCAGATGCAGAGCTTCGTGGGCGTCAGCGCGCCCTGCTCAACGATCTCGCGCGGGAAGTCCGGATGCGCGAGCGCCTGCCGGCCCCAGCCGATGTTCACGGCCTCGCCGGCCTCGACGAGGACGGCGCCGACGCCGGGCGCGAACTCCCGCAGCCAGGTGTAGCCGGTCGCCATCAGCGGCATCTCGGTCTCCGCGGCAAGCTCGCGGTGGAGCTGAACCATCGTGGCGATGTCGGTGAGCGGGTGCTCCTCGGGCACATAGCCGCCGATCTCATGCGTGTCGTAGGGGCGCTCGACGTGCGGGTTGTAGTAGGGGCTGCCGTAGGCGACGTTGATGAGGCAGACGCCCATCTCCTGCAGCTCGTTGATCAGGCGCACGGGCTCGGTGAGGTCGGGCTCCATCGAGCCATCCTCCGCCATCCCGAAGCCGTACGGGTGCGGCATGGCATCGTAGACGCTGAGGCGGCTGACGATAGCGATCTCCGGGACCTCCTCGCGGACGCGCGCGACGATCTCGCGCACCATCCGCGTGCGGCCCTCGTAGTCGCCTCCGTAGCGGCTGTCCTCGCGCGTGAATGCGTTCAGAAGCTCGTAAAGCAGGTACCCGTGGCACGCCTTGACATCCACCGCGTCGAAGCCGGCGTCGCGGGCGCAGCGGGCGGCCTCAACGTAGAGGTCCTGCAGCGCATCAAGCTCGGCGTCGGTGATGATCGGGTAGTCCGACGGGAGGCTGTGCCGCGGGTCGAGGACCGGGTGCCGGTAGGCGATGATCGGCGCGGGCGCACCATCGGGCTTGGAGTAGCGCCCGGAGTGGGTGAGCTGCGCGACGGTCACGGGTCGGTGCTCGGAGCCGAACTCATCGGCGGCGCAGCGGTAGATGGTCTCCACCATGCGCGCGAAGTCCTCGACGGTCTCGCGCCGCAGCCAGAGCTGTCGCGGGTTGGCGCGCCCGCGGTGCAGGACCGCGGTGGCCTCGAGCCAGATGAGGCCTGCGCCGCCGCGGGCGAAGCGCTCGTAGCGGCGGAAGGTCAGCGCCTCCGGGCGGCCGTCCGCGGAGCCATCGCAGCCCTCGACCGGGTGGATGCCGATCGCGTTGGGCATGCGCAGCGGCCCGGCCTGCTGGGGCGCCGCGAGGGCCGAGAGATCGGTGGAGTAGGGGAGAGCGAGGCCGAGGGCGTTGAGCTTCGCCTCGATCTCCGCCCAGCTATCGTAGGTGAACTGCTCATGCTGCGATCGCATCCGGACGTCCATGGTGATGCTCCCATCGAGTACTCCGGCCGCTCTTGTGCTCCGTCAGACGGGGCGCGAGGGCGCGTCGCACGGGACGGCGCCCTCGCATCGTGCTCCAGGCGGCCAGTCCTCAGGCGATCGTCTCGCCGGTCTCCAGGTCAAACAGATGAGCGTGGTCGAGATTGAGCGCGACCGCGAGCTCGGCGCCCTCCGCAGCGCAGGTGGCGCTGTCGAGGGAGGCGACGAGGCTGTGCGCGCCCGCCCGCAGGTAGACCATCGACTCCGCGCCCATCGGCTCAACGACCTCGACCGACGTGGCCACGGTGTTGCCGGGCTCAGGTGTCACCGGGCCGGGTAGTGAGGCATCGTGTATGTCGGTCGGGCGGACGCCGAAGGCGACCTGGCCACCGGCATGCTCGCGCACGGCCTCGATCTCGCTGAACTGCTCCGGCAGAGTGACCTGCAGCCCCTCCGCCTGTGCGATCAGCCGCCCATCCTGCTCGACAAGCTGAACCTCGACAAAGTTCATTGGAGGGCTGCCGATGAAGCCCGCGACGAAGCGGTTGGCGGGGTGGTCGAAGATCCGCTGCGGGGTGTCGCACTGCTGCACCTCGCCATGGCGCATGACCGCGATGCGGTCGCCCATGGTCATCGCCTCGACCTGATCGTGCGTCACGTAGATGGTGGTGATGCCGAGGCGGCGGTGAAGCTTGATCAGCTCCGCGCGGGTCTGAATGCGCAGCTTCGCGTCGAGGTTCGAGAGCGGTTCGTCCATCAGGAAGACCGCGGGCTCACGGACGACAGCGCGGCCGAGGGCGACCCGCTGGCGCTGTCCGCCCGAGAGCTGGACGGGCTTGCGCTGGAGGTAATCGTCGATCCCGAGCATTCCGGCGGCCTCGCCAACTCGCCGTTGGATCTCATCGCGGGAGAGCTTGCTCAGGCGCAGGCTGAAGGCCATGTTGTCATAGACCGTCATGTGCGGGTAGAGCGCGTAGTTCTGAAAGACCATCGCGATATCGCGGTCTTTGGGGGAGATGTCGTTGACGACGCGGTCGCCGATGTAGATGTCGCCGGAGGTGGGCTCCTCGAGGCCCGCGATCATGCGGAGCACGGTGGTCTTGCCACAGCCTGAGGGGCCGACCAGGACCAGGAACTCGTGGTCCTGGACCTCCAGGTCTACAGCCTTCACCGCCTCCGTGTTACCGAATCGCTTGGTGAGCGATACGAGGCGAACTCCTGCCATGTCGGTCCGACCCTCCGAGTGCTCTCGCAGCCCCGTGCGGCGCGAGTATCCCATACAGTACGTGCAGTGTCAACAGGCCGGGGCGTGCCGCCCGCCCTCTCAGCCTCTCGGTGCCACAATCACCGAAACGGTCGTCTCCGCGACGGGCAGCGAAGCCGAGTTCATCCCGACCACCGTGATCTCGTGCTCGCCAGGGTCCTCGTAGTTGGTGTCCCACGGGTAGCGGAACGGGTGGGCGTTCGTGATGGCCCGCCACTGGCCATCTACGTAGAACGCCACGCAATCAACGCTCAGTTCCTCGCCCGGCTCCACGACGACCTCCACTGAGCCCGCCAGCGCCGAGGGCGGCGCGCCGACGACCGCTACATCCAGGTCCTTCGGCCCAACCGCGCCAATGCTCGTGAGTGCGAGCTGAGACGGCGTGGGCGGTGGCTCGGTTGCCGGCTGCGGCGTCACCGGCTCGACCGGGATCTCCAGCGGGCCGTAGGCGACCGTCTCCGGCGGCGGGGCGACGCCGGCCGTGCTGGGAAGCTCTGCGATGAGCTGTGACGCGTCCGGCATTCGGCCGAGGAAGTAGGCGTTATCGGTGAGACGGCGGTAGGTTTCGATGAACTCGGGCGAGCAGGTGAGCGAGTAGTTGTTGCTCGCCAGGCCCGTGCCGTAGGCATCCACGCAGAACCAGCTTATCATCTTCACGCGCGGGAACTGCGTCGGGAGCGATTCATAGAGCCTGGTGAGCTGCTTGAGGCCGAACTCGGTGACGTCGTTGCCGCAGGCCGCGCAGTAGTGGGTGGCCGCGTACTCGCAGATCGCGATCGGCTTGCGGTCCGAGTAGAGATTGTAGACGTAGCGCAGGTGCTCGCGCGGATCGTCGATGGCGGGTTTGGCGGGGTCGCCGTCGTAGTGGTGCACGGAGTAGATGTTGACGCCCACCCAGTCCACCCAGGCGTCGCCGGGGTAGTAGGAGGCGATGGTGCTCTGCGGGGTGGCGAAGGGGCACCACACCATGATGACGTTCGGCGCAATCTCCCGGGCGATACGGGTGACCAGGCGCCACTTCTCGATGAACTTCTGCGGGTCGCCGGAGTACGCCTGCCACGTCCCGTTCATCTCAGAGGCGTAGCGGAGGAAGATCGGGCCCTTCGTGCGCCCCGCGGCCTCCATCCAGCCTCGCAGGTAGTCGTCATCGCGGACGGGGTCGAGGCCATTGTTGGGCTCCCAGGCGATGTGGGGGAGGATGCCCCTGCGGTGCATATCCTTGACCCACTGGAACGGGAATGGCGAGCCGTAGCCGACGTAGCGGAAGTAGGAGGCGTGTTCGAGCCCGACGGCCTCCTCGAAGAGGTCGAGGTCGCCGCCGCTGAGGTGGTCAAGCTCAATGTATCCGCCGAGGTAGCAGCCCTCGACCGGGATGTAGCCTGCCGCCTGGGCCGGCGCGCAGGCGAGCAGGCCCAGCAGCACGACGCCTGCCAGCGGCCGGACTGTGTGCCTGATTGTGATCGCAATGCCCATGGGACTGATGGTAGCCTCTCCTGAGCGGCTGTCAGTGCCCGCCGTGGCTGAGTTGAAGCGCGTTGCTTTCGAGAACCTCCGCCGGCGGCTGGCGCCAGCGCCGGTGCATCCAGATCCACTGCTCCGGGTGTGCCATGATCTCCGCGGAGAGCGCATCGTTGATCAGCCTCGTGGCTGTGCGGATATCCTGCTGCCGATCCCCCGTGTCCGGGACCTCGATCGGCGGGAGGAAGTAGAGGTCGAGCCGGTCATCCTCAGTCCTGCGCGCGAAGGCAGGGACGATCGGCGAACCGGTACGCTGAGCGAGCGTCGCCGGCCCGGGCGCGGTGCAGGCGAGGTGGCCCATGAAGGGCAGCCAGATCCCACCGCGCTCGGTGTGCTGATCGGGCAGGATGCCCAGAATACTGCCCTCACGCAGGACACGGAGCATCTCCCGGACGCTCTCGCGCGGGAGGACCTCGGCGACCGCGGCCTCGCGCGCGCGGTTGATGATGTTCGCGGTGTTCTGATCGTTGGCGTCGCGCGCGATCACCGCGAGGTCGTAGCCGAGGCGGCCAATGGTGGCGGCCAGAAGCTCCCAGTTGCCGAAGTGCCCGGTGATGACAACAACGCCCCTGCCCTGCTCGACGGCGTGGCGCAGGTGCTCCTCGCCGCGGATCTGCACGAACTCGCGAAGTTGCTCGTCGGACAGCCAGCCTGCCTTGAGCAGCTCCAGCATCGTCTTGGCCATGTTGCGCACGGAGAAGTTGATGATGCGCTCGCGCTCGCGGCGGTCGTAGCGGTCGCCGAAGACGCGCTCGAGGTTCGCCAGCGCGATCTCGCGGCGCGGCTTGAGGAGCCTGAAGAGCAGCGAGCCCATCGCGTTACCCAGCGCCTGCAGCGATCGCAGCGGGAGCACGCGTGCGAGCAGTGCGGCCGCGCCCGTGATCCAGCGGATCACAAGCTGCTCGGTCTTACGCCGAAGCGGGCTCTTGTCGTGCAGCCTGCTCGATGCGTCCGACGAGCTCATCCCAACGCTCCTCATCGCTCATGATCGTCAGCTCAACCGCCACCGCGAGCACCGGCGGCAGATCATCCGGCGGCTGCGGGAGCTTCACTGCATCCTTCTCCGTCACCACGATCGCGTCAGCGTCTCGCCCGGCAATCGCCTCGCGGACAGTCGCCCAGTCGGCGGGTTCGTACGCGTGGTGGTCGGGGAAGACCGCCTGCCCCACCACCGTCGCGCCCATCTGCTGCAGAAGGTCCTCGAAGGACCGCGGATTGCCGATCGCGCACATCGCCAGCACGCGCATCCCCTGCAGGGACTCGGAGGGCCGCAGCTCCGCAGGCCGCTCCACGTCGTAGACGCCCGACTGCCCGTGGCGCGCGAGGATCACCGGCGCCTGCGGCGCATAGCGCGCGAGCACCTCCACCGTGCGATCGATCCGCTCCCCGGGCACCAGGTCGGCGTGCGTGATGAGCACGTGCGTTGCCCGCCGCAGGTGCTCCAGCGGCTCCCGCAGATGCCCTGCCGGGAAGACCTTCGCGGCGGCGAGATCGAAGGTCGCGTCCACCAGCACGAGGTCAACAAGCCGCTCCATCCGGAAGTACTGAAAAGCATCGTCAAGGATCGCGGCCTGCGCTCCAGCGGATGCGAGCAGTTCGATCACGCGCTCTCGCCGCTTCCCGACGGCGATGGGCGCGCCGGGTGCAGTCAGCGCCAGCATCGCGGCTTCGTCGCCCGCGATCTTCTGCGGCACGAGCAGTTCGCGGCCGTCCGACACAAGCTGCCACGGCTGCTCGGCGTGGCGCATGTGCCCGCGCAGCACGATCCCCGGGCGAACCCCGCGCGCCAGCAGATCGCGTGCGAGGCGTCGCGTGGTCGTCGTCTTCCCGGTGCCGCCGAGCGTGATGTTCCCTACGCTCGCGACCGGCAGGACCGGTCGCTTGCGCGCGAGCAGCCCGTGCTCGTAGAGGGCGAGGTTCGCCCGCATCACGAGCGCATACGGAGCGCTGAGCGCGCGCAGTCCCGCTCGGCCGATGGCGGCTGCGGGGCCGCGCGTCTCGCCGGCCACCATCTTCTGCCACCAGCGCTCCAGGGGCTATCCCTCCTGCCCGTGGCCGGCGACCTCAGGCGACCGCAGATCCGGGTGATGCGCCTCCAGCAGCTCCACCACGCGCGACGCGTTACGCTGCGAGGCGCCGGAGTACTTCTCAATGACCGCAGGGCCGCGCGCAGCGATCAGCGCGATGTCGCCCTCGGATTTGAGCAGACGATCGATCTCCGAGGTGAGTTCGTCAAGGTTCGCAACCTCGATCCCCACCTGCTCGCGCAGGCAGATCGCGGCGATGTCGCGGAAGTTCTGCATGTAAGGTCCGAACAGGGCGGGCTTGCCCTGCGCGATGGCCTGCAGGATGTTATGCCCGCCGCCCTGCACGAGGCTGTTGCCGACAAAGGCGACCGTTGCGGTCGCGTAGACGTGCGCGAGTTCGCCGATGGTGTCGAGGATCGCGACCCGCATCTGCGGCCCACGCTCCGGCGCCAGCGGGTCAACGCCGCCCGATTCGAGCGCACGGCTGCGGCGATAGGCGGCGTAGCCGTGGTCCTTCACGAGGTCCTCGACCCGTGCGCCGCGCTCCGGGTGGCGTGGCGCGATGACAAGCTGCAATCGCGGATGCGTGACCCGCAGCCGCGTGAATGCCTCCAGCACAGCCTCCTCCTCGCCCTCATGCGTGCTGGCGGCGAGCAGGACTGGATCGTCACGCTGGAAGCCGAAGTCGTGGAGGTACTTGCCGACCTCAGACTCAGGCACCGGCGGGAAGGGCTCATCGAACTTCGTGTTGCCGGTGGCGATCACGCGCTCGGGCTCGGCGCCGAGGGCGATGAAGCGATCGGCATCCTCCTGGGATTGCGCGCAGATAAGCTCCACGTTCGAGAGCATCCACCGGAAGAGCGGCCGGAGCAGCTTCGCGCGGCGGAATGAGCGGTCGGAGACGCGCCCGTTGACGATCAGGACGCTGACTCCGCGTGCCGCCGCGGCGTGCAGCATGTTCGGCCAGATCTCGGTCTCAACGAGCACCATCACGTCAGGTCGCACGGCGTCGAGCACCCTGTCGACCACGCCGGGCACGTCGAAGGGGAAGTAGAAGAGAGCCTCCGGGTCGATCTCGCGGCTCTCCGCCATCTCCCGGCCGGTGCCGGTGACGGTGGAGAGCGCGATCCGCGCGATCGGCTCGGCGACGCGGATCCGCTGGATGATCGGGACGACCGCGGCGACCTCGCCGGCGGAGACCGCGTGGACCCACACGACCGGGTCCTCGCCCTCCAGACCCACCATCTGCTCGCCGAGCACGCCCATCCGCTGGTTGAAGCCTGCGAGCGTCTTGTTGCGCACGAACATCCGCCAGAGCAGGATGACCGCGATCAGCGGCAGGAGCAGAACAAGGACCAGGTTGTAGACGAGCCAGGTCAGGGTCGAGCTGACCGGGCGACGCGCCTCACCATTCCTACGCATTGGCTGACGCCGTGCCTTCCACAGCTGCCGCCCGTTCATCCGAGCTTTGATGGGCGCGGTAGAGCCGCGCGTACAGCCCGCCGCGGGCCAGCAGTTCCGCATGCTTGCCGGACTCGACGATCCGTCCGGCCTCGAGCACGATGATGCGGTCCGCGCCCTGGATGGTCGAGAGGCGGTGCGCGATGATTATTGCGGTGCGGCCCTCGAGGACCGTGTCAAGTGCCCGGTGGATCTCGTTCTCGCTCTCATTGTCCAGCGAGGACGTGGCCTCATCGAGGATCATGATGCGCGGATTGCGGACCACCGCGCGGGCGATGGCGATCCGCTGCCGCTGGCCGCCGGAGAGCTGCGTTCCGCGCTCTCCGACCTGGGTGTCATAGCCCTGCGGAAGCGCCACGATGAACTCATGCGCATTCGCAGCCTTCGCTGCGGCCTCGATCTCCTCATGGCTGGCATCGGAGCGGCCGTAGGCGATGTTCTCCCGCACCGTTCCGCCGAAGAGCAGGGTCTCCTGCGGCACGATGCTCATGAAGCGGCGGAGCTTCTGCGGGTCCATCTCACGCACATCCACGCCGTCCACGAGCACGCGGCCGTCTGTAGGGTCGTACAGCCGCGGGATGAGGTTCGCGATGGTCGTCTTGCCGGCGCCCGATGGCCCTGCGAAGGCTACGACCTCGCCGGGCTTGATCTCCAGGCTGATGTCGCACAGCGCCGGTGAGCGGCCGAGGTAGGAGAATGAGACATGCTCGAAGGTGATGCGTCCCTCGAGGTGCTCGGGCTCCACCGGATTGGCGACGACCGGGAGACGCTCGTCAACCTCCAGGAGCTCCCGGTGGCGCCCCGCGGCGGCCGATGCCTGCTGAAGCGACAGGTTCACGCGGGAGACGCGGTTGACGGAACTCGACACCGCCTGCAGCAGCAGCACGAAGGCCATCAGGTCGCCGCCGGTCATCCGGCCCGCCTGGATCTCCTGACCACCGAGTGTGAGGATGGCGATGAGCGCAAGCCCGATCGTGATGCCGACCCCTGGGGCGTTGACTGCACGCGTCAGGGCGGTGCGCATCTCGGTGCGCATGACGTCGCGG
>LSQX01223620.1_pt1 | contig 10233 bp, 8 predicted proteins | sample 654561 | NCBI WGS metagenome assembly LSQX01 (sample SAMN04489861, study PRJNA283612) | anaerobic digester metagenome | isolation source: 4 biogas reactors fed with cattle manure at either 37C or 55C with and... | place: Denmark: Kongens Lyngby | collected 2014
TGCATTACCAAGAAAAAACCTATGCTGCAGGTAAAATCCCAGGTGGTTTCTTCAAGCGTGAAGCACGTCCATCTGAGAAAGAAACTCTGACTTCACGTCTGATCGACCGTCCGATCCGTCCGTTGTTCCCTGCAGGTTTTAGCAACGAAGTCCAAGTGATTTGCACCGTTGTGTCTACCAGCAAGAAAACTGACCCAGATATGGCTGCCATGATCGGTACTTCAGCAGCGCTGGCGATCTCTGGTATTCCATTCAACGGTCCAATCGGTTGCGCACGTGTCGGTTACCACCCAGAGACGGGCTACTTGATTAACCCAACCTATGAACAGCAAGAAGCCTCTTGCCTCGACATGGTGGTTGCCGGTACGCAAGACGCTGTATTGATGGTTGAGTCTGAAGCGCAAGAATTGACTGAAGACCAAATGCTTGGAGCCGTATTGTTTGCTCACGAAGAGTTCCAAGTGGTGATTAACGCCATTAAAGAGCTGGTCGCAGAAGCAGGTAAGCCAACATGGGACTGGCAGCCAAAAGCTGAAAATACACCTTTATTGACTGCAATTCGCAGCCAGTTTGGTGCTGATATTTCAGAAGCCTACACCATCACCATTAAGCTTGATCGTTATGCGCGTTTAGGCCAGATCCGTGAGCAAGCGGTTGCTGCGCTGACCAGTCAAGTTGAAGGCGAAGGCCCAACGGCTGCAGAAGTTAAAGAAGCCTTTGGCGAAATTGAATACCGCACCGTGCGTGAGAATATCGTTAACGGTAAGCCACGTATTGATGGTCGTGATACCAAAACTGTACGTCCTTTGAACATCGAAGTTGGCGTGTTGGACAAAACCCATGGCTCGGCGCTGTTTACTCGCGGCGAAACTCAGGCGTTGGTAGTAGCTACCCTTGGTACTGCGCGTGATGCACAGTTGCTGGATACCCTCGAAGGCGAAGTGCGCGATCACTTTATGTTGCACTACAACTTTCCTCCGTATTCCGTAGGTGAGTGTGGCCGCATGGGCGCAACTGGCCGTCGTGAAATTGGTCACGGCCGTCTAGCCCGTCGTGGTTTGGCGGCGATGCTACCAAGCGCTGATGATTTCCCGTACACCGTACGCGTAGTGTCTGAAATTACCGAATCCAACGGCTCTAGCTCCATGGCCTCTGTGTGTGGTGCGTCCTTAGCACTGATGGATGCTGGTGTACCAATGAAAGGTCCAGTGGCGGGTATCGCTATGGGTCTGGTGAAAGAAGGCGATAAATTTGCCGTCCTAACCGATATCTTGGGTGACGAAGACCACTTGGGCGACATGGACTTCAAGGTTGCTGGTACCGCGCTGGGTGTAACTGCACTGCAGATGGACATCAAGATTGAAGGCATCAATGAAGAAATCATGGAAATTGCCCTTAATCAGGCACACACTGCACGTATCGATATTCTGAATCAGATGAATCAGGTATTGGCAGCATCACGCACTGAAGTGTCTGAAAACGCACCGTCCATGCTGACCATGCGTATTGATGCTGACAAGATCCGTGACGTGATTGGTAAAGGCGGCGCAACCATTCGTGCCATCTGTGAAGAAACCAATGCCTCTATCGATATCGAAGACGACGGTTCCATCAAGATCTTTGGTGACACGAAAGAAGACGCTATTGCTGCACGCGACCGCGTGTTGAGCATTACCGCTGAAGCCGAAATTGGTAAAATTTACCACGGTAAGGTTGAGCGTATTGTCGACTTTGGTGCGTTTGTAAACATTCTGCCAGGCAAAGACGGTTTGGTGCATATCTCCATGATCAGCAATGATCGTGTAGAAAAAGTCACAGACTATCTGAAAGAAGGCGAGATGGTTGATGTATTGGTGCTGGACGTTGACAACCGCGGCCGTATCAAATTGTCAATTAAGGATGTTGCGGCGGCTAAGGCCGAACAAGCTTAACGCTGAAATTAAAGGCCACCTTAGGGTGGTCTTTTGCATTAAAGGGCTGAACCAGCCTTGAATAAGCCAAGTTGCAACGCATATCTTTACCTGTAAACAACTCGCAGCCAGCATCGGCTGTATCAGTTGTGCAGAGACCCTTATGAGTATTCAATTAATTACCTTTGACTTGGATGATACCCTTTGGCCGGTGCAGCCAGTGATTGCCCAAGCTGAACAGCAGCTACAGGATTGGCTGGCACAACAAGCACCGCATCTAGGAGTGGTTGATGTGCCACGCTTGCACAGCCTGCGTGCCGCTGTGCTGAGTCAAACACCGGAGCTAGTACACCGCGTCAGTGAGCTTAGATACCGGGTTTTATTAAGCGCCTGCCTAGAGGCAGGTGATGCCTTGCCTGTAGCGCAGGAAACGGCTGAGGCCGCCTTCCAGGTGTTTCTGAGCGCCCGCCAAAACGTACAGTTGTATGCGGATGCCAAACCGGTATTAGGGCAGTTAGCACAGAAATTTGTTCTAGGTGCGCTCAGCAATGGTAATGCCGATGTGCGTCGAGTAGGTTTGGCGGATTATTTTAGCTTTGCCCTGAGTGCTGATGCGTTGGGTGTAAGCAAGCCTGACCCCAGTGTATTTCAAGCCGCGTTAGCGCGAGCGCAGATCCCAGCCCAGCGTGCCGTGCATATAGGCGACAACCCCCATGATGATATTTTTGGTGCGCAGCGCGTTGGCATGCGTACCATTTGGTTTAACCCACAGCAACAACCATGGCAAGGCGAACGCGCCCCAGATGCACAGGTGCATAGCCTCAGCCAATTACCGCAAACCCTTCTCGCGTTACAACAGGGATAATCATGTCTGAGCAAGATGTGCAAATACTCGAACGAGAAGTCTGTTATCAGGGTTTTTACCGGCTAGAAAAGCTCAGTCTACGTCACAGGCTATTTTCCGGTGCGATGGGACCCGTAATCAGCCGTGAACTCTTTGTTCGCCGTAACGCTGTGTGTGTGCTGCCCTATAACCCGCAGACCGACACCCTAGTGTTTCTGGAACAATTTCGTATCGGCGCGTTAGATAATCGCACGCATCCCTGGTTACTTGAAATAGTTGCAGGATTGATTGATGAGGATGAACAACCTGAGCAAACGGCAGCACGCGAGGCGCAGGAAGAGGTCGCTTGGAGTTTACTCAGCTGATTCCCATCATGCAGTATTACCCTTCCCCCGGCGGCTCTGATGAGCGCGTGCATCTTTATTTGGGTCTGTGCTCAACGGAAGGAGTGGATGGGCGAGTCATGGGTGTGGCCGCAGAGAGCGAAGACATTCGCGCACGGGTGGTTAGTTTTGCTCAAGCGATGCACATGCTGGAAACCGGTAAAATCGACAACGCCGCCAGCATTATCACCCTGCAATGGTTGGCAATGAACAAAGCTAGCCTGCAGCAACAGCCTTAAGCCTAAATTGTTGCAGGCTAGCGTTGGGTGATGTCCTACTTAAAAGCCCGGTAGCCGTTGCTTGAGCAAACCAACCAACCCAGCCATGGAGCTGGCGTCGTCAGTTTGCACGTTGAGGGTTTGTAGCTGTTCTTCGGCACTCAGCGGCTCTCGGTTGGCTTGCTGGGCGGCAATGACTTCTGCAGTGGCATCAGAAGGGTCTTGGCCAGCTTGTCGACGCTCGCTTAGCCACTGCTGCACCACTGCTTCCGGTGCGTGACAATCTAGGATAAGAAAAGGTACACCGCACGCCTGTGCCACGTCACCGGCTTGCTGACGAGAGTCGGCGCGCAAGTAGGTTGCGTCCAACACCACGGCGTAGCCGGACTGTAAGGCAAGCTTGGCGAGTTCATGGATATGCTGATAGGTTGCTGCGCTGGCGCTGGCATTGTAAATACCTTCGCCGACAGCATTGCCCTGTGCGGCATCCTGTTCGCCAAATAAACGCTTGCGCTCATAATCAGAACGAATTCGTACGGCGCCTAAAGATTCAACCAGTTGCATGGCGACAGTACTTTTGCCAATGGCTGAAGTGCCATGGGTGATGGCAAGAAAACGCGCTGGAATGGCGCAGTAGCTTTCAGCCAAATTGGCGTAGCTGCGATACTGCTGCAAAATCGCTGTTTGTGCTGCTGGATCTTGCTCTTGTCCGAGGCGGAACAGATTGACTTTGCCGCGTACCATGGCGCGGTAGGCTTTATAGAAATTAAGCAGCGGCAAGGCTTGGTACTGATTGGTTTGCTCAAGCCACGTATTAATAAAGCGGTTGGCTAAGCTGTGTAAACCGCGGTCCTCTAAGTCCATGGCTAGAAAAGCAGCGTCTGAAACCACATCAATCAAACGAAAAGGCTCGTTAAACTCAATGCAGTCAAACAAAGTGACCTGACCGTCCAGCACGGTGGCGTTACCTAGGTGAATATCACCATGGCACTCGCGGATGGAACCATTATGGCTGCGTTGCTCTAATAGGGGGAGCAAGCGCGCGAAGCTATCTTCTGCCCAAGCCTCTAGTGCATCAAGTTGCTGCAAATCGTTACTGTCATTGAGCATGGCGCGGATTTGCTCGAAGTTCTGCCTTACCGGTGCCATGATGGCTTGCGGCTCAGTCAGTGGGTGTGAAGCTGAAACCTGAGGCGCTTGTAAATGAAATTGGGAGATTTGCTGCGCGAGCGCATCAATATGTCCGGCGTTAAGCTCGCCGTTTTTTTGCATTTCGCTAAGCAGTTGGTTCTGCGGGAACTGCCGCATTTTTAGCGCGTAATCAAGTACAGGGCCATCACCGTTGAGCTGTGGCGCTTGGATAGTGCCGGTAATAGGCAGTACTTCAAGGTATAGGTCGGCGGTAAGGCGTTGGTTGAGGCGTAGCTCTTCATGGCAAAAGTGCTTACGATCCTTGAGTGAGGTAAAATTAAGAAAACCAAAATCAACGGGTTTTTTGATTTTGTACGCGTAAGGCCCCGTAAGCAGTACCCATGAAATATGGGTTTCGATGACCTGGATGCTATCGACCGGATGAGGGTAGAATTCAGGATTTTTTAACGCGCAAATTAAAGGGTCAGTCACGGGAATTCCTTGTTTTACAATTTATAATTAGCGCCATTATCGCAACTAGAATGGTCAGCGCAAGCATTGAGATAAAGTATTTATGCAAAACATCTACAGGTTTGGTCGGTTATGAGTCAGCAAAACAGAACAAGCCGACCAACCAGAGGCAGTAAAAAGAACAAAAAAAAACCATCACCGCGTTCAGGTCGCTGGCTAAAGCTCCTGTTTAAATTAGCTGTGGTAGCACTGCTGGTGTTAGCAGCCGTCATGGTTTATTTGGATGCTGTGGTGCAGGAGCGCTTCTCAGGTAAGCGCTGGACTGTACCGGCGCGAGTGTATGCGCGTCCTCTTGAATTGTATGTTGGCGGCAAGCTGGCACAGGAAGATTTTCTGATCGAGTTGAATGCCTTGGGCTATCAACGTGAACGAAGCGCCGAGCGTATTGGTACCTATTCGTTAAATGCCAACACCATTGAGTTCCATAGCCGCGGTTTTCGTTTTTATGAAGGGACTGAATCCGCGCAGCGTGTGCGTGTCAGTTTTACCAATGGTTATATAACCAAACTGACCAATGCGCAGGGGCAGCCTGTTGCGGTGGTGCGCATTGAACCCTTGCTTATTGGCGGTTTGTATCCGGCGCATAAAGAAGACCGTATCTTGGTGCGTTTGGATCAAGTGCCTGAATTATTAACGCAAACGCTGGTGGTGGTCGAGGATAGAGAGTTTTATCAGCACTGGGGTGTGTCGCCTAAATCCATTGCCCGTGCGGTGTGGGTGAATGCCAGTGCTGGAGGGTTGCGTCAGGGGGGCAGTACGCTCACGCAGCAGCTGGTGAAAAACTTTTTCCTTACCAGTGAGCGCAGTTTAAAGCGTAAGGCGACCGAGGCCTTGATGTCGTTGCTGTTGGAGATGCATTACGACAAGGACGAAATACTGGAAGCCTATTTAAACGAGGTGTTTTTAGGCCAAGACGGTGAGCGCGCTATCCATGGTTTTGGTCTGGCCAGTCAGTATTATTTTAGTCAGCCCTTAGCCGAGTTGCAGGTGCATCAAGTGGCTTTGTTGGTCGGCATGGTGAAGGGGCCATCTTTTTATAACCCGCGGCGCCAACCCGAACGTGCGTTGGAGCGACGCAACCTGGTGATTGACTTGCTTGCCAATCAGGATGTTATTAGCCAGCAAGAAGCCGAGCAGGCCAAGCAAAAACCTTTGGGGGTTAGTAAAAAAGGCAGTTTAGCCAATACGACCTATCCCGCTTTTTTGGACTTGGTTAAACGCCAGTTGCGTGAAGACTACCGCGATCAGGATTTAACCGAGGAAGGTCTGCGCATTTTTACCAGTATGGATCCGATTTTACAGCGTAAAGCCGAAGATGCTTTGCAACGTACGTTTAAGGGATTAGCAGGACGCAAGGGTATTGAGGCGATTGAAACTGCTATGGTGGTCACTCACCCGGAAACAGGTGAGGTACAAGCCTTGTTAGGCAGTCGCCAGCCGCGCTATGCAGGCTTTAACCGTGCTTTAGACGCACTACGGCCGATTGGCTCTTTGGTGAAACCGGCGATTTACTTAACCGCCTTGCAACAACCAGAAAAATATACGCTAACCAGTTATTTGCAGGATGAGGCGTTTTCCGTACAGGATGCCAAAGGGCGGATTTGGTCACCGAAAAACTATGATCGCAAAGAGCACGGCACAATATTTTTATACCAAGGCTTGGCATTTTCCCACAACCTTTCTTCGGCCAAACTGGGTTTGGATTTAGGCTTACCAAAAGTGCTGCAAACACTCAAAGGCTTGGGTTTGCAGCGTGATTGGCCTGCTTATCCGTCTATGTTGTTGGGGGCGGGAAGTATGACCCCGTTTGAGACGGCGCATCTGTATCAAACGCTGGCCAATGGTGGTTTTAATAGCTCCTTGCGCGCTATTCGTAGCGTGCTCAATGCCGAGGGTGAACCATTAGGGCGTTATCCGCTGCAAGTGGAGCAGCGTTTTGATGCGGGTGCTATTTATCTGACCCAAGAAGCGTTGCGCAGAACAATGACTGAAGGAACAGGGCGTTCTGCGTATAATAAGCTGCCGAAGAATTTACGCTTGGCTGGCAAGACCGGTACCAGTAATGATTTGCGTGACAGTTGGTTTGCCGGTTACGGGCAAGATATTTTAGCCGTGGCATGGATGGGACGTGATGATAACGGACAGACCTCGTTAACCGGTGCCTCAGGTGCTTTGCAGTTATGGACGAATTTTATGCAGAGTGCGCGCCCGACGTCATTGGCGCAGGTGCCGCCAGATAACGTAGTTGAGGTGCTAATTGATCCTGTGCAGGGCTTTGCGGTCAGCCGTAGCTGTGCTGGCGTGGTTAAAATGCCTTACCTAAAAGGCAGTGAGCCTCCGCTGGGCGATTTCTGTGGTGAGGTGGTTGAACCTGCTGAAGAGGTAAAGCAGAAAAGCGAAAGTGGTTTTAAAGATTGGATCAAAGGTTGGTTAAACAGGTAGCAGAGGATTATTTTGCGTGAAAAATAAAAGTTTAGTTTTTTTGTTGGCAGCCACCGTGCTGTCTGGTTGTGGAACATTACGCCCGTCGATTCCGGTGGTTGATTCAGGTTCGCCGGTTACGCCTGGGGTTATGCGTGATAGGGATGCACGACAGGGTGCAGTGGTTACTGATTCGCGCAATGAGGCGCCGGTAGCTTACGGTGCTCCTGAAAGCCAGTATGTGAAACCTGAAACCGTTTACACGCCCAGCGCGCCGATTCTTGGCGAAGAGTTTGATGCGCCCTTGCATACGCCCGAGTCAATCTATGAGAGCACCGCGCCCTCTACGCCCACACCTATTGCGGCTGAGCAGCAGACGAGTGCTGTGGTGACGCAAATTGAACCGCCGGTGCTGGCATTGCTCAGCACCGCGCAGCAGCAACAAAATCAGGGTGACCTTAATGGCGCTGCTGCCAGTCTAGAGCGTGCTCAACGTATCGCACCGCGTGAGCCACAAGTGCTATACCGCTTAGCAGAAGTACGCTTGGCTCAAGGCGATGCGCAGCAAGCAGAGCAGATTGCACAGCGTGGTCTAAGCCTCAGTTCAGGACGCCCAGCACTGCAAGCGGGATTGTGGGATCTGATTGCCGAGACGCGTGAAAAACGTGGTGATGCGGCAGGTGCTGCACAGGCGCGCCAAAGAGCACGGATTAGTCTGTAATGCGTGAGTTATCTTCTTTGGCGGATTGTTTGCACAGTATTGAGCAGCAATTGCGCGAGCTGGGTTGGTGGACACAATGCCCGCCCAGTGAGCAAGCATTGTGCAGTCAAGAGCCGTTTTGTATAGATACGCTGACGTTCGAACAGTGGTTGCAATGGGTTTTGTTGCCGCGGATGCGGATCGTGCTAGAAAAACAAGTCCCCTTGCCAAGCCAGTCGGCTATTGCGGAAATGGCTGATGTGGTTTATGCAGAACAGCTAGGCCAGACAGTGGCTTTGCGCCGAGCCATCAAGCAATTTGATCGTCTTATCAATAAAGGCTGACGCATTTCCATTAACTCTGCATAACAGTCTTATTACGCACAATAAAAAGCACAGCAGCGAATGCGTGTGCTTGTGCATTGTAGGTCGACCGGTTAAGGGGGCGAGTCCAGCCTTGCGCGTCAACCTACAAGTTGTGGGGGTGTTTGCTTAGGGTCGATGTTGTTGTTTAAGCAGGTCGCGTATTTCGGTCAGCAATTGCTCTTGCGCGGTGATTTCTGGCTCAGCGGCTGGTTCCTCTACAGCGGGCTCTTCAGCTGCTTTTTCGTGCTTGAGCTTGTTAATGGCTTTAATGCCCATGAACATAGCAAAAGCAACAATGGTGAAATCAATAACTGTTTGGATGAACTTACCGTAAGCGATCATTACCGCTGGTAAATCGCCCTCTGCAGCTTTAAGGGTAATGGCTAGATCTGAAAAATCGACGCCACCAATTAGGATACCTAATGGAGGCATGATGACGTCACCAACAAAGGAGGTGACGATCTTACCAAAAGCAGCGCCAATGATAATCCCGACAGCCATATCGACAACGTTGCCTTTTACAGCAAAGGTTTTGAACTCACTTAAAATACTCATGCGTTTATTCTCTTTCGTTGGTTAGAATAAGGAATCAGTGCTTGCATAAACAAACTACCGGCGACTTGTTAGTCTGATTTGATTTCAGCATTATGCCTTATTTATTTTGCAAAAAGCAGCTGGTTGCGCGGAAAATCGAGCGTGATTAAAGGCATTAAATTGAGTGGTTTTAGAGCGCAGAAACCGCACTTTAAACGTGCGGTGGGGTGTAGGGCCTACTTGGTTCGCTGAACAGCAAACTGAGCGAGTTCAATCAGAGCCGTCTTGTATTCAGACTCAGGCAGTGGGGCTAAGCACTGGATAGCATTATCTGCATATTCTTGTGCTAAGCGTGCGGTGTAGGTCAAAGCGCCGCTGTCGTGAACAGCCTGTCGAATAGGCTCGAAATTCTCTGTGCCGCCTTTTTGAATGGCGGTACGTACTAGGGCTGCTTGTTCGGCAGTACCGCTACGCATGGTGACGATGAGCGGTAGGGTGGGTTTGCCTTCGGCTAAGTCATCACCCACGTTTTTGCCTAGAGAGTCAGCGTCACCCTGATAGTCCAACAGATCATCAACCAGCTGGAATGCAATGCCTAGGCGGTCGCCATATNNAGCCAGCACAGCTGCACTATGGGTGGAGGCTTCAAATAGCATGGCGGTTTTACCGCGAATGACTTGCATGTAAATTTCTTCGGTGGTGCTGGCGTCGCGTATTTTGGTGAGCTGTAACACTTCACCTTCGGCGATAACGCAGGTGGCGTGAGCGATAATTTGCATAACCGGTAAAGAAGCCAAGCGCACCATCATTTCAAAGGAGCGTGCGTATAAAAAATCGCCCACTAATACGCTTGGTGCATTACCCCAGTTAGCATTAGCGGTAGCACGCCCACGGCGCATATCGGACTTATCCACTACGTCATCGTGCAATAGTGTTGAGGTGTGTAGAAACTCAATCACAGCGGCCAACAAACAAAGATCTTCATCACTTTTATTCAGCGCTTTACCAGCGAGCAGCACCAATAATGGACGTAAACGTTTACCGCCAGCGGAAACGATATAATCGCCAATTTTTTCTACCAAAGGTACTTGGGAGACAAGCTGCTGTTTTATAAGGCTATCGACCTTAGCAAAGTCCTCAGTGACGACGCGATAAAAGCTCTGTGGTTGCATGATTTTTTGAAGCTCCTAATAGAC
>LSQX01350499.1_pt1 | contig 10233 bp, 8 predicted proteins | sample 654561 | NCBI WGS metagenome assembly LSQX01 (sample SAMN04489861, study PRJNA283612) | anaerobic digester metagenome | isolation source: 4 biogas reactors fed with cattle manure at either 37C or 55C with and... | place: Denmark: Kongens Lyngby | collected 2014
TGGCGCGCCTGGAGGGACTCGAACCCCCGACCCTCTGATCCGAAGTCAGATGCTCTAATCCACTGAGCTACAGGCGCGCGGTGCAGTAGTAGTATATCACTCCGCGCACTTGCGGTCAATGAATTAGCGTTTAATTTTGCGGGTTGCAGGTTTCAGGCGGCTCGAAGTTGGTATGGCAGAACCCTGAGCTGGCTTCGGTATTTGGCAACGGTGCGGCGAGCTATTTCTACACCGTGTTCCGAAAGCCTGTTCGCTATTTCATTGTCGCTGAGCGGCTCGATTGAGGTCGTGATGATCTCTTTTATTAGAGTGCGGATCGGCATCGCGGCATCGAAGAATATTTCAAAGGAGACGGTTTCCCCGCTGGGCAATCGACAATATTTATCTGCTATCGCCCGGCATATGGTGGACTCATGCACTTCGAGAGCTTGAGCCACGTCTTTTTGGCGTAGCGGGCGCAATTTGGATGGGCCGTGGGCAAGAAAATCTTTTTGATAGTCGGCGATATATGTGGCTACGCGAGCTAGAGTCTTTTTTCGCAGAGCGATGGACTCGAGGATAACTTTGACTCGTTCCACATATTCACGAATATGCCGGCAGTCGTCCGCGTTCAGGTGTGTGTCTTCGCGCTTAACGGAGCCGTAGAGGTCATCGTAAGTTTCGTCAATTCCCAACAAATTGCCATAAGTATCCAAAACATCGACTTTTACCGAATCATCGACAAGGCGCAGCATAACATCCGGAGCCACCGCCGCCGCCTGCGCTCCGCTAAGATCGGAAAACGGCTGGCTGTATGCCGACGCCGGATACGGGTTGAGGCGATCTTTGATAAAATCCGCTGCCTCCTGAACAGCGCCCACAGAAGTTGCCATTTGCCTGGCTATAGATTTGAATTTGAGCTTGGAAAAATCATCCCAATAATCCAGCAGTATACGTTCGGTATCGGCGAATGTGCAAAGATTGATAGAATCCGTAAATCGAGAGAAGAATCGAAGCTGGATCAGCAAGCACTCCCGCAAATCTCGCGCACCGATACCCACAGGGTCGAAGCTCTGCAGCGCTTCCAGCACCTCTTCGATCTCCGGGACCGCAGTGGCGAACTCCTCGGCGGTTTCGAACAGAGACTCTCGAAAATAGCCGTCATCATCGAGAGAGTCGATGAGATATTCGCAGATGCGCAGCTTTCTTCCCGACAGAGCCATTCCGGCTTGCTGTTTGAGATATGCGCACAGGCTCACCGAGGATGCAACCGTGCGGAATGGGTCGAAAGCGGTATCCGCGTTGGCCGCCGAAAATGCTCTTTCCAAATAATCGCGCTCATCGCACGATTCAAGCTCCGGAGCGGACTTCATCGATGCACCACATACCGGGCAGGCTTTATAGTCCGTCACAAAGCCGCAGATCGGACAACGAGAACCTTCTTTGATCGACAGCGCGGGATTTTCAATCGCCTCGGTCTCTATGAACTGCTGAAGTTCGATAAGGCTCATATTCAGTATGGCGTTTGCTTGAATTTGAACGGGGATTGCCCGCTGGCTCTGCTTCTGCGACAGCGCAATGCTCTGCATAATACTACCTTTCGCGCTTTTCGGATAAACCGGCGCAGTATTAGCATGAAGTATCGGCTGTCAGCCGGTTCCACATTAGCGGTTTTTTGTGAATAAAAAGATTTAATCTGGTTTTTGGAGCTTGAATTCTCTGATTTTGTTGCGCAAGGTCTTTCGATCGATGCCGAGAACCGCAGCCGCAGCGGATTGGTTCCATTTATGGTGCAGAAGCGTACGTTCAATGTGGATTTTTTCGATTTCCTCGAGAGATGCTGTAACCGGAAAAGTGGAGGACACGCTCGGTTTGCCAGTGGAAAGTGGACGAAGCATCAAATGATCCGGCCTAATAGTATCGCCATTGCATAAAATAACCGCTCGCTCGATCGCGTTCTCAAGCTCGCGAATATTGCCGGGCCAGGTATGCCGCTGCAGCTCTACGATGGCCTCGTCGGAGAACTTGCGCACTCTTTTTCCTGTTTCGTCAGCGTAAATGGCCAGGAAATGATCGGCGAAGCGCCGCACATCCGAGCCACGCTCGCGAATTGGGGGCAGTTCCAGTGTCAGAACATTCAATCGGTAATACAGGTCGTCTCGAAACTCTTTGTGGGCGATGGCCTCTTCGAGGTTTCTGTTGGTCGCGGCTATCACACGGACATCTACGGTGAGGGTTTCACTGCCGCCTATTCTCTCGAATTGCTTTTCTTGAAGCACTCGGAGCAGTTTGGTCTGCACAGATGGGGATATTTCGCCGATTTCGTCCAGCAGAATGGTGCCTTTGTGCGCGACCTCGAACCTGCCCGTGTGGCGCGAGATGGCGTTGGTGAATGCGCCTTTTTCGTGACCAAACAGCTCGCTTTCCAGCAGATTTTCCGGCAGAGCGGCGCAGTTGACCTTCACAAACGGCCCGTCGGCTCGATTGCTTTGATAATGGATGGCGCGGGCGAGGTATTCCTTGCCGGTTCCGGTCTCTCCCAGTATCAGCACCGCAGCAGTACTCGCAGCGACCTGAGCCGCCATCACATAGGCTCGCTGAACATCCGGATTTTCGCCGACGATATTATCAAATCCGTATTTTTTGCGAAGTTCGCTGCGCAGGAATCGGTTCTCGTCGATAATGCGGCGCTGATCGAAAGCGCGTTCGGCGAGCATTTGGAGTTCGTCAAGTTCAAATGGTTTGGTTATGAAGTCATAAGCGCCCAGCCGCATGGCTTCGATTGCGGTCTGAGTGCTGCCGTAAGCCGTGACCATTATCACCGGTAGATCTGGTTTAGCTTCTTTAATGCCGTTCAGGACATCGAGGCCGCTCATCTTAGGCAGGCTCATATCCAGAATGACTAAATCGAGTTCTTCCTGCTTGGCAAGGCTAAGCCCCTTTAACCCATCGGGGGCTGTGATGGTATCGCTGCCCGCATCCCCAAACATACGAGATATCATATCCCGCATACCAGGCTCATCGTCGATTATAAGGATTGTCTTGCTTTCCGACAATGATTTCTCCTTGAACTCAGGTCTGTCTATTGTAGAGCATCTGATGAGCTTGAGCAAGGGGTTCGAGCTAAGGGCGAATCCCCACCCCCTCTCCTGAGGGTGAGGGCTGGGGTGAGGGCGAATCTCTTAAACATCAAACGCCGGAGACAATCCTCAACTACCCCCTCACCTTAATCCTCTCCCTCAGGGAGAAGAAACTTACACCCCCTCGCCTTAATCCTCTCCCTCAGGGAGAAGAAACTTGCACCCCCCACCTTAACCGTCTCGCCCGAAGAGAAGAAGCCTCCTCACTTATTTATTCGCTGGCTTTGGCTGACGGCAGGCGTATGGTGACGCTAGTCCCCCTGCCCTCTTGGGAATCGACGAAAACTTTGCCGCAATGGCGGATGACTATCGCGTCCACCACGCTCATGCCCAGGCCGGTCCCCTGCGCTCCACGGGTAGTAAAGAACGGATCGAAGAGTCGATTCTTCGTTTCTGCGCTCATTCCTGAGCCGGTGTCGGTCACCGAAAGCTCAATATCAGAATCGTTGTTTCGAGTTTGTATATCAATCCGCCCATCCGAATCCATCGATTGCACAGCATTCAGAAGAATATTGGCAAGCACCTCACGAAGTTCAACCGGGTCCCCCACGACTATACAACCAGGCGCAAGGTCTGTCTCAACTTTGATGTTTGCGCCGGAGGATTGTCCTTGCTCGCACCACGCCGGAATCGCAGCTTTGACGACGTCGTTGACAATTGAGTTCAGATCGATATCGGAATAACTCGCCGAATCGGTCGGCTTTCCGATCTCTCTAAGCCTTCGGACAGTTTCCGCGCCGTCCCTGGCGGCTAATTCGAGAGCATTGATGCTTTCAAGAGCGGGACTTTCCTTATCGAGCTTGCGTTTTGCCAACTGAGCGTTGCCCAATATAATCCCGAGCACATTATTGATGTCGTGCGCCACCCCGGCAGCCATCTCCCCCAGCGCCCGAAGTTTTTCCGACGCGATGAGCTGTTCCTGGGCCTCCCTGAGTTGCTGGTTCAGAGTGGCCAACTCTGAATTGCGTTCGACAACCTCTTTTTCCAACTCGCGGCGGGCGGTAATGTCGCTAAGTATCTCGACTCGAGACGCTACCTCGCCTTCGGCAGTGTAAAGCGGGGTGGAATATCTGTGAAAGACCCCGCCGGCCAGCGTGTCCTCGATTACCTCGTCAATAACCTCGTCATCGGTAACCGGCAGACGCTTGATTACACTCGGCAGAGGGCGGCCGAGCAAATCGCCGACAAAGACTCCCAACACCTCCGCTGCACGTATATTTGCAAAAGTGACACGCCTCTGGGTATCGAGCAGCAATACTCCACGTTCCGGGGAATGGATTGATCGAAATTCGGCCATGATTTGAGCCAGCCTCCATAACATCAAGAATTATATAGCCGAGTTGTTGTGCTGTAAAGGAGCATGGCCCTACGATGTGCTCAGGCTGGGGACGAGGTGGCGATTAAAGCAGGTTAGTTGCTATGCTATATAGAACTGTCAACCAGTGCGCCGGCAGCGTTCGGCAAAGCATGGGGGACGATATGGGTGTTGATTTGTCAGTGGTAATAATCTGTTTGTGCGCGGCATTGGCTTTGGCGGCTGAGTTTCGTGGGGCTTATGTAACATCGTGGAACAAGGGTTTTCGGACACCGGAAGAAGTGGATCTGACTGTGCAGGCGGCCAAAACCGCCGGGCTGAATGCGCTGGTTGTTGAAGTGCGCAAGGTTGGGGACGCATATTATCAAACGGATCTGGAGCCGATTGGCTCTGAAGTGCCTGACGATTTCGACCCTCTGGCTTACACGATAGAAAAAGCGCACGCCGAAGGGATGCAGGTGCACGCTTGGCTGGTGGTCTACCGCGTGTGGAGAGATAGCGATAAACCGGAGCCTGGGCATATTCTAGCGGATCATCCAGAGTGGGCCAGCCTGAATTTCGACGGTGAGCTGAACGCCGAGGAGGGAGTCTACATCGATCCTGGTATCCCAGAATATCGCGAGCATTTCGCCAACCTGTGCGCAGATATTGCGAAGCGCTATTCCGTGGATGGTATCCACTACGATTACGTCCGCTACCCCAATCGGCAGTGGGGCTATGCTCAAATCGCTTTGGATCGTTATTTTGCGGAGGTCGGCGCGACCGACAAACCATCTCCGCATGACCCGAAATGGCTGCAGTGGAGGCGGGATCAAGTCACCGCATTGGTTAGGCTGGTTCACGAGCGGGTCAAAGCAATCAACCCCGAAGTCAAGATACAAGCTTCAACAATCGCCTGGGGGGAGTGCACAGAGAACTTCGAGGGCACACGGGCCTATAATGATTGCTGCCAGGATTGGCGGCTATGGATGGAGAATGGACTGATCGACGAGAATTGCCCAATGGTGTATGGGCGGGAGTTTGAGGAGACGGGCGCGGCATATTTCCGCAGTTGGATCGATGGAACAGCCAAATGGAGCTATGGATTGCCTGCGTATGTCGCGTTGGCGTCGATGTGGAATAATGCCAAACAGTTACTGAGCCAAATCGACGTGATCAGAAACGCCGGGTTGGCGGGCTGGGTGTTGTTTGCCTTTGATCAAAGCGAGCAGCGCACCAAAAAATCCGAGGATCTTGGGAAGTCTTTATATCCAGCCCCGCAATTGTCAACTCGGAAATAGCCAATAAAGTAACGGGGAATCCGGGTGCGCCCGGATTCCCTGCAATGCCGATTCTACGGCTGAGCTTTCATCCCCTCGTAGAACCATCTATAATCCATCGATTGGAGCTTCAAACTGATCCCCGCTGGCTCGTAATACCAGTATGTCAGCAAAATCTTGTTGTCGACTGGCGTGATGCTGGTGTAGGCAAGCCCGGGCCAGGCTGGGCCATCGTTGACATCGACTGTGCGGATATTCTCCCAGGTCTCCCCATCATCGCGGGAGATAGCTGAGTTGAGCGGATTGCGGCCTTTGGCGTTGTTGTTCCAGATGAGCAGCAAATCGCCTGTTTGTTTGAGGCGAATTATGCTGGCAGGGGACAGCGGGGCCTGAAGTTCTTTGATAAGCTCGGGTTTGGTCCAAGTGACACCCTTATCAGAAGAAATCGCTCTCCCGACACAGCCAAGGCTGTTTCGTATCAGCATCAGCACCCTGCCGTCTTTAAGCTCGATCAACGCGGGTTCTTGAGCGCCGTGAGTATTGCCGGGGTCGATTGTTCGTATGTCAACGTCCGCGCCCTTATGCCACGTCGCACCATTATCATCCGAATAGGCACAGAAAGCGATTATGGGGTGGCCTTTGACTCCGCCTTCCCAACCTGCGCCGAGGATTCTCCCGTCAGAGAGTTGGATCAGCCTGGCGTTGTTCATCCCGGTATAGCCGGTGTATCCATCAGGCATCTTGAACTTGATTCTGCGAGACCACGTCCGGCATTCATCGTTGGATTTACGAAACCAGATATTGCAATTTTCTTTCGAGTCTTTGGTGAGATATGCCATAAGAATCTCGCCATTTGCCAATCGCAACAAGGAAACCGAAAAAGTAGTCAGTTTACCCTCGTTTGCAATCAATACCCGATCATCGCCCCAGGTCTTTCCGCCATCTTTCGAGGTCTTGCGCCACACCTCGGCAGTGTCGAAATCAGATTGCCCGCTGCTCCATTTGCCGTAGGCCAACATCAAATCCCCGTTTTTGAGTTGAATCATATCCGCCTCTCCGTTGCGTGGCTGCTCGGCGGAGCCTGGGCAGACGATCAGAGAACAGGGTTTAATGGGAGCGACAAGAAGCGCGGCCGCAGCGATGGTAATTCCTAAAATCATGTTTGTCATAGTTGTCTTATCTCCTGGTTCTGACGATTAAACTTTATATCCGTTGGTCATTGGCGGCCTGGCAGCACGGCCCCACCGCACCCCCGGCGGCGCTTGGCGGCGTTTATATTCGCTGCGATCTACCATCCTTGCGATTCGTCGAACAAGCTCTTCATCAAAACCCAATTCAGCAATTTCATCAACGCCGAGGTTGCGCTCGACCAGCGCATCGAGGAGGGGATCCAGAACATCGTAGGGCGGCAGAGAATCGGTATCCTTTTGGTCGGGCCGAAGCTCGGCCGACGGCGGCCGGGCAATAATCGACTCCGGAATAACGAGGGATATACTGTTTCGGTATTCGCACAACTCATAGACCATCGTCTTTGTGCAGGACTTGAGGACCGCGAAACCGCCGGCCATATCCCCATAAAGAGTAGAATATCCGCACAAAAGCTCACTCTTGTTGCTCGTGTTAAGCACCAGCAGCCCGAGTTGGTTGGATAAAGCCATCAAAAGATTCCCCCTGATGCGAGCCTGCAGGTTCTCTTGGACTATCCCTAGCGGGGGATCTCCGAACATATCTTTCAGCGGCTGTTGGTACGCTCGGAAAAGATCATTAATCGCGGTGCGCTGACATTTTGCGCCTAATATATCGGCCATAAGCTCGGCGTCGGATTGGGTCTCTTCCGATGAATAAAGCGACGGCATAATCAGCAACTGCACGTTTTCTGCGCCCAGCGCATCAACCGCGACGCATGCGGTCAAAGCGGAATCCAACCCGCCGCTCATCCCAAGGGCCACTTTTTTGAAGCCATTTTTGCGTGCGTAATCCCCTACCCCCAACACCAGCGCCCGATATATCTCCTCGATATCATCAATAGGCTGCGAAGCTAGGGCATCAGTCCTTAGTGAGGAGTTGAAATCGACCTCAACAACTGCGATTTGCTCCCGGAATGGCTCGGCAAATGCGACCTGCCCCGAGCGATCCGCCACAAGGCTGTGGCCGTTAAATACAATCTCGTCCTGTCCACCAATCGCGTTAACCTGAACAATCGTGCAATTGCTTCTGCGGGCTGCCTCGGATAGCATACGCTCGCGAGCTTGCCGCTGACCTGGATAAAAAGACGTGGCGCATATATCGACAATCAGCGGCTCAGACGAAACATTCTGCAAATCATCGCCGCCTATAGAAATTCTAAACGCGATATCCCCTAATAGAAAACCATCTGCAGGGCAACCGAGCGCAAAATAGCCTGCTTCGTTGAAATCGCCGACATTCGCAAGGCAGGTTTTGCGCCTGCGTCCAATGATCCGTCCGTTATGAATGAAAGCGGCCGCATTATAGATGCCGTTTTCATCTACATCCACAAAGCCAACAACAGCCGCTGTCGATTGAATCTGTTGAGCGATAGAATTGAGGGTGTCGATATTTTGGTCTATGAAACCACGCCTCAACAGCAGGTCGTCCGGAAAAGCGCCAGTTAGAGCCAGTTCTGGAAATACCGCAATGTCCGCGCGATGTTCCTGCGCTTGTTTGATAGATTCGATAATCTTCCGCGCATTTGCGCCCAGATCGCCGACTGTGGAGTTGATCTGGCACAGCGCAATGCGCAGACCTCGCGGTGTGCTGCCTGCCATCAAAAACACTTCCTCCTCAAGTTCTCGTCATTTTATGCCGATAAGTTCAATGGCTGGTCTCAGGAACCAGAACTAAGCCTGCGTCGTATGTGTATGCAGACTAGATGGGACGGTGCAACAAGGTGCCACGAACAACACAAAAGAACCGGATGCAACCAACTGACAAGCCGATCACAATCCAGCGTCCTACGCTGGCGGATGCTCGCAGCCTGATCGACAAAATGCTCGACTACGAGGCTGCTGCTCTAAATCGCGGCATCGACCTTTCATCGAGTCGATTCTCGAAGCTCACTTCCGCGGAGCGACAGCTTCTACGCGCTGAGCTGGTGGCCGACTACATCAACCTCAGCTTCAGCAAGAATCGTGCTGCGAACAATTTCGATTATGATCTCCAAGTTTTTTGTGAGAAAATCTGCGATATGAGCCTACCGTCGCATGAGTTGATCGGGACCTATCTTGCCTCGATTGATATCATAAACACAGATATCGACGAAGATGAAGCGGCGGATATTATGGAATCCGCGCGTAAGACCATGACAACGGTGCTGCAAGGATGTGTTGACAACCTGAGCGGACCGACGAGCGGCCCGGCAATTTAACATCAGTTCGCCGCTTCCAACACAACCACAGTTTGTTCATTGGGCAAGTTCTTCGTCGTCACCTCGATTGTTGATTTACCCTTACACTCGACATTGGATCGGCCCGCGATAAAATCCTCGACTCCCGCAATAGGGAAAAGACATTTGTCGGTTTTGTAGTGCATTGGTATCACTATTCGTGCGCTCACCTGTTCTGCGACTTTCCACGCCTGCGCAGCATCAATCGTATAAAAGCCGCCCACGGGGAGCAATGCGACATCCACAGCCCCGATTTCAGCAGCCTGATCCGCTGACAAAACGTGCCCCAAATCTCCGAAATGTGCAATGTCGAGACCATCGGCACTTATAACAAAGACCGTGTTTTTACCCCGCCTCGCGCCTCGGTTGCCGTCGTGAAATGCAGCCACTCCCAGAAAGTCGACGCCATCCGCCACATATTTGCCGTTGCCGTGGATTATAACCGGCTTGCCCGGCACAAGATGTGCCGCCCCGTGGTCCCCGTGCTCATGGCTCAAAGTTACCACATCGGCAGGTTCGTTGATCGGCGAAAACAACAGCGAGTCCGGATAAGCGCCGGGGTCGTACGGGTCTGTTATTATTCGCGTGCCGCTTTGGGCGGTCAATAAAAATGACGCATGCCCCAAATACTTGATTTTCATATTATTTCACCTAACGGCAGATCAGTCGGCAAGCGAAGCCCGCCACCTTGTGACTCTGGAATTATAGGTTGTGTATTATACCCTGTCAATGTATCAAGCTATTGCACGAATAAATGAGGTGGCGTGACGACTGGGATTGTGCACTGTGGCATGGCCTCTCAGGAGGGGGGAACCATCTACTCCCTCGTCCTCACCTTAACCCTCTCCCCCAGGAAAAGGGACACGTAGGCCTAACATTCTCCCCTACGACGCAGGAACAATTTACGAGGCTGTCTCAAAAGGGCCTCTTTTTCATGGTCAAAATCCTGGATTTGTAATATACTATATGTATGGCAAATAAGAGAAAAACCGCTCCAGTTTTCAAGGACTACTGCACTTCGCAGCTGATGTTGTTGCCGCCGTCGCTGGACGAAATGATAGATGCGAATCATCCCGTGCGAACGGTGAATCGTGTTATCGATGAGATAAAAATCGATCCAATCGTAGACTCATACAA
>LSQX01096574.1_pt1 | contig 10232 bp, 12 predicted proteins | sample 654561 | NCBI WGS metagenome assembly LSQX01 (sample SAMN04489861, study PRJNA283612) | anaerobic digester metagenome | isolation source: 4 biogas reactors fed with cattle manure at either 37C or 55C with and... | place: Denmark: Kongens Lyngby | collected 2014
CACTTACTGCATTCCTATAATTCTGTAGCCAGTTTTAGTCTTGTCGACGTAGTGACCCCGAAGTTGAGGCGGTGAGAAGTGAATGGAGGTGTTTGGATGAAAGCAAGAACATATAGTCAAAGGGATGTAATCGGCCTAGTTGATCAGAGTATTCTTGATGACGAATCAAAACTTAGGCTTTACCAAAAACACATCAAAAGCCTGGTAGCTTTTGTGAAGGATCATCCCGCGCTTGAATGGCCTACAGATAGCGATAGAGGAGATTTTTTCCTAGCCCGCACTATGAATATCCATCAACCTGAGCCAAAAAAGGGTGCATCCTACGAATACAGCGTTGAGGGAGCAGTATTTCTAGCTACACTGTTATCTTGTTTTACCGTAACTAGCGAGCCGTGGGTCTCGTTTTTTCATGATAAATTGTTGAAGGGAAAACAAGGGACTGATGAGCAGGCTAATGAGTGGATGAACGCGTGTATCCAGTTCATGAACCGCATTATCGAAAGAGAATTTATTGAAGAGAGTAACTATCCCGATGGTAGCCATAAATTGGCCGTCATGAAGTTGAATGTTGAAAGTCAGCTATATCGACTAACGACCTATGAAAACCCGCATATTGAGGGTGATCGAACTTTAGCGACGATATGGGTGTCTGTTATGGCTTTGCCGGAGAAGGACAGAAGACGATGCTATGAAACGATTGGAAGGCGATTGCAAAAGATTGAGTCAGACGTACAAGAGATCGTGGACGCATTGGACCCCATAGAAAGGCGTTTCTATGACATAGATGTAGGGTTTCTTAAGGAGAAAATGAACGATAATTTCCCGAAATGAGTTTGTCTAGTAGGGGCAAGTAGTAAGAATGAAACCAGGCAGGGTAATCAGCATAACTTAGCTGGTTACTTTTTTTATATCTAAGTACGAATAAATAAGCTGCATTTTGGCGACAAATCATGGCGTGGATTCTCTGTCGGCTATGTGTGAGAATGGAGCTGGGAAATATCCCCCAATGTTCGTAAAAGTACACTAAGGGCGTTTCCTTACATCTTACCACAAAAACTTAAGAAGAGGAGTGTGTGCTCATGACAGAGACACAAAGTAACAGAACGGCCGATTTAGAAACAACCAATACCAGAAGGGGAGCTTCCCCCGGAAATACCACAAAGATAGAATGGACGGACAAGACTTGGAACACCTGTACGGGGTGCCAGCCGATTAGCCCAGGCTGCGCGAACTGCTACGCGTCTGCGCTCGCAGAGAGGTTTAGAGGGGTGGCCAAATCATCACTTTACGAACGGCTTTGACTTCGAATTAAGAGAGCACCGTTTGGAAGACCCATTGCAGTGGCGGAAACCTAGCATGGTCTTTGTTGGCTCAATGACGGACCTATTCTATGACCAAGTGCCCGACGATCACCTCGCTAAAGTATTTGAGACGATGGCAAGAGCTAGCCACCATACTTTTCAGATTCTCACTAAGCGAGCTGACCGGATGGTAGACTGGGTGGGAAAACACGTAGATATAGTTCCTAATAATGTTTGGGTAGGCGTCACCGTTGAAAATCAAGACTACGTATCAAGGATCGAAAAGCTTGTTGAGATTCCCGCCAAGGTCCGATTTGTCTCGTTTGAGCCCTTGCTTAGTGAAGTAGTCGTTCCAGACTACCTCATGGAGCAGATCCAGTGGGCGATTGTAGGTGGAGAAACTGGCCACAGGGCAAGGCGGATGGAAGAGGCTTGGGCTATTGGGCTTAGAGACCAATGCAAGCGCAATGGAGTTCCATTCTTCTTTAAGCACATGGGCATGTTCAATGCTGATGGAGAGCGGGTAGGGTAAAAGAGAGCAGGAGCACTCTTGGATGGAAAGGAATGGAGGGAATTTCCAGTTTCTGCTGCTGAGTTAGGGCTTTCTATTGAGAGATAGCGCATCAGACGAACGCTTTAAGGATGGGACTACCCATCCTTAAAGCCCTGTTTAGTAAATAGCGATCGGTAATCGAAAGGATGGTAATCAAATTGTATATCAAGCATGACCCTATCTTGGGTGAAGTTGAATTCAGGCGCTGCAACAAACTGGTATGCGTTATGGACAAGGTCGATGGAAAGCATGTTACAACAATGGCAAAAGGTCAACGTTTGGAAGCGCTGAAGGAGATCTCAAAGCAGTTAGAGGAACAAGACCTCGTCCCAACCGAATACGACAATGATCACGATTTTTTGTCCATCGTCTGGGATTTGCCTGCTGATTGGTTTGATGCTCAGAATGAAACCTACAGAGAGTCTTACATTGTCGCACTAGAAAGAACAATGCAGGATGTTATGGGTAACCCCGTGGATATCTTTGAACTAGACCACGAAGACTTTGCTGCTTAATTCGAGCTATCACCAATAGATCTGAAATAAGTACTGAAATGAATTTGTGCCAGAAAGTTTCACGTGACGAAGAGTTTATGAACCGTCTTCCGTAAAGGACGGAACGAACTAGTCAGAAATACTTGAATCGAGTTCCGCAGACATAGAATTTCACTAGCACTTTATAAGCCATAGTTAATGTAGTAGGGCTGACGTTTTTTGACCATTGCCCGAAGCTCGTACCTTGACAGTTAAATAGCATATCTCCCGCACACCGAGGATTCATAACCTCCTACTGGTTTGCCCCCAAAATAGGGGGCAAATCAAGAACAATAATTTAGGGGGTTGGCGTAGCCGCCATCGTCTAGGCGACCGCCAACCCACCCATATTAATCGGAGGTGTTTGATTTGCCGAAAAAAAAGCAAGTGCAGTCAGCGCGCCCAAGGAAGAAGGCAAAATTAAAGAAGCGGCCACCCATTTCTATGGATGTGGTGGCCAAACCCGTTCGTGTTACGCAGCAATCAGGTTATAAACCCAAAGCGAAGTTTAGTGAGCGGCACGTAAGGTGGACGGGCTATCTTACAAAGCAGAATGATTCAAGATTACGCACGTTGTTAGCAGAACAAAGAATTCCATCCATGACACGTTTCGTCAATAAAGCGGTGGCTCAGCATTTGCAAAATGAGTTTGGCTTACCACCGGATGAAACGAATTAGCAATGTCTCAGGATTACCCGTCTCCGTGGGCATTTTCGAGGCACGGAGACGGTTTCCCTAGAAACGGCACATCCTATCATACAGTCTGTGACATTTTCTTTTTAGTTTTGTGTCATAGGATTAGATCCGGAAAGCTGATACCCTAATCTTGGCGATGCCTTGCTTGCTTCGCCTCATTTGTCTAACAGTAGGTAGGCGTAGTTGTTGATGTCGGTGTAGACGTAGATGCACCGCAATACGATGACGAACACTCATTACGTTTATGGCGCTTGCTATGGCTCGTTTAGGGTGCCGTGCCAGAAGCATCCCCATAAAAACAAAGAAAGGAGTTCATAGATGGTTAATTCGAGCAATGTTGCCAGATTCATTCCTAAGGCAGTCAAAGAACACAGTTCTCTTCCTTATCCTGATATCGTCCTTGAGAATGGTCACATCGTAAGAAAAGGTGGAGGTGATAAGTCTTCCTACACCAGAATTGCTAGAGCGATTTGGATTAAGTCGATTCATACAGACCTAGATGACGGTATAGTAACTTATGTCCTTGCCTTTTATTATAATGGCCGGGAGGTAAACGTGGAGGTCAGCAGGGGAGATCTGACAAAACAGAAACTTCCCCTACTACTTAACCGAGGTGCTGACACGTTCGACGAAAACATTCTTGATGTAATCCGTCATCTCAGAAACCAAGAGCTCATAGCACCGCAGGTTCATGTCCACAAGACAGTCGGATGGGCGACTTTCCGAGATAAGGCGGTTTTCAAGCACTCCGAAGCCGTCGGCGTAAAGTCGCTCTATACGGGCCCGCTCGATCTCGTTGCGGGGACTTTCGAACGGTGGCAAGCAATGATCCGCACGGAGGTTTTGGGCCATCTTCCTCTCGAAGCCGCTTTGGTCTTAGGGGCTTCCGCCATTGTCGTTGGATTTCTAGGTGAAGACGGTGGACAAGGCTCGCTGATAGCTCACCTTACAGGAGATAGCTCCATGGGTAAGACAACTGCAGCAATGCTAGCTGTTTCTGTAGGCGGTAATCCAGATTCCCGGAGCAGCGGACTTTTATCGAGTTGGAACAGCACGAGAAATGCCATGATGGGTACTTTAAGGGGCAATTACGGCCTTCCCATAGCATTTGACGAGGCATCCATGTCGGGATTTAAAGACTTTTCAGGTGTCATCTACACCCTCGCCGAGGGACGGGAAAAGGCTCGCATGACGAAGGAGCTAGAGCTCAAAGACGTTGCCAGTTGGTGCACTACCATCCTTAGCACGGGTGAGCATGGACTATTAAGTAAGAGCAATCGTAATGCGGGTTTGCGTGTTCGAATTCTTGAATTTTCATCGGTCAGTTGGACAAAAGATGCATCCAATGCGGAAAGCATTAAGGACGCAGTGCTCCAGAACTATGGTCATGCGGCCCCAAGACTAGCTAGGCATCTAACAGAGCTTGGGAAGGACAAGATCTCGAAGCGTTTGGAGCATTGGCGACGGAAAATATTAGATAAGCTTGACTCCAAGGATCGCTTTGCACCGCGTATGTCCTTGAAGCTATCAATGCTTTTGGTTACGGCAGAGCTTGTAGTAGAAGTATTAGATTTTGAGCTGAATATTGATGGCCTACTCGATTTCTTCATATCTCACGAACACGATTCTGGTGAGGACCGAGACATCTCTACCCAAGCGTATCTCTATCTCCTTGAGCAGGTAACTCTAAATCATCACCGATTTAGTCGTAATTACGGCCAGTTGACCAAGGACATTAGTGATTTTGAAATGGTGAGCCAAGAACACTGGGGTCGATTTGACCGACTCAAAGGTGGAGAGCTCGAGCTTTCGATCACCAAGTCTGCGTTTACCAAAATCCTAACAGACGGTGGCTTTGAAGAACCTAGGATCATCTTACGCCGCTGGAAGGAGGAAGGTAAGCTCAACTGCGAGGCAGACAGGCTAACGCGCAAGAGAAAGCTAAGTCCCACAAGTCCTAGACTTGATCTATATGTGATTCGGATCTTGGACGAGGACACTGAGTTGCTTGAGGAAGATCCCACAGATTCCCGTCTCTGAATCGGGAAAAGCTCGAAGGAGATTTACAATCCGGGGCGTAGAAATGCCGCCTGAGTCGATGTTTCGGAAGAAATTCCCGTTTTCCCGATTTCGTTTGTTGAGAGCCCCTAGGGATGCAGGGGAGAGCTGATTGAAAAAGAGACTCTTCGCTATCGGGAACCGTGAGTGGTTCTCGCTAAGTAGCAAAAGAGCTTTTTGACAAGGCGTAATTGATCCTTAAAGCCTTGGAAAAAAGGTATTTTACTGCGGACGATCTAAGACAGTCTATCTTTTTGAACGTGAAAACGGGAAATCCTTTAGAGATTCCCTTTGGGACTAAGTTTGGAGGTCCCGTTTAGTTTCCCGCTTTCCCGTTTTGAAACTCTTTTTCCCGATACAAACCAAAAAACCTAATCATCTAGGAAATCGAGTTTCTCTTAATAGGACTTTATGCCCATTTAAGGGAGGTGAAATCATGAAGGCTAGACTCAACGAGAATGGTGTACCTGAGGAGATGGAAGACTTTGACTTTCTCAACGCGCTCATCCAGAACCATCCCTCGGGCGTATTTACTCTTCGGGAGATGTTTGGTTCACTTTGGTTGAGCTTTAAACGCCAGCGGCATTATGGGCGCTGGTTTAAGCGCCACTTGGCAATGGGGCTCATCTCAGGGATCAGTATTTATAGGAAACGTTCAAACGGAAGTTGGGAATATATCATTCACTCATCGTTTGTTTCACGTATATCTAGAGAGATAAAGGTCAATGGAGGCCTGTCCTGACAGGCTTCCACAAACAATAAACCATAGAAATGAGGAGTTACAATGTTATTACATCAACAAATGCTTAGTTTGGAGAAGGACTATGTCCACGAGCATGCCTTAGAAGATGGTTTTCAGGGCACGTGGGCGCATATTACATTTTCGCTTATGTGGGTCGAGGAACATTTTGGGGTAAATCCTAAGGTCTCAGTTCTAACTGAAGAGGCCATCACTCAGTTTTTTGTCTGGATGGATCAGGAATTGGGTTATTCAGCCAAAACCCGCTCTTCAATCGCTAGTGCCCTAGGTGATTTTTTGGCATTTGCTTACAAGCGCGAATATCTCGAGCATGATCTGAGTGAGTATATTCCTGCTATTGGAGCCTAAAGACGTAAGCTACGTTAATGCATAAAGCATAGTGTCAATCGTGTGGGGCAACTAAAGCTCTGCTTCCAAGTGGATTTTAGTCCTTACCGGGTAAGGAAAGCCCCGCACCTTTGACCTCTTTAGGCATAACATCACGTATTTTTTGGATTTTGTCCATGTAGAGGATATATCCCCAAAAAATTTGCTTCATGACGTGGCAAACGTACTTTAGGGTATATATTATATTTTTGATAGAACGATCAATAAAGCCTTAGTGAAAGGATGAGCAAAACTGCTATTACAAGATACTTGGGAACAATACCGATTGCATTTAGTTACACTTGGACGAAGCCCGAAGACCATCAAGGGTTATTTGCAGGATCTAAAGCAATGGCAAGGCTGGTTAGAAGAGGAGCATAATGGCCCAGTTTATGCTAAGGACCTTACCAGCCAAGACATTACAGATTTCCTTCTGTATCTTAAAGAGGGAAGGGATTATAAGCCATCGAGTAGGCGCCGTCTGGCCGCCACCATCCGAGGATTCTTGCGATGGGCTTACAAACAAGATCACATCACAACGAATCTTGCTGAAGAGGTACCAAACATCAAGGTTCCTGAGGCAGAGCGGAAATTCCTTACTCCAGAAGAAGTACAAGTTTGGGTGGATGCGGTTGATCATGAGGTAAGCAAAGTCGCCATGTGGCTCATGTACTATTGCGGCCTAAGGATTTCCGAAGCCACGAATTTAAAAATGGATGATGTTCATCTTTCAGATGACGGTGGGTGGGTTGACATCCGAAATGCTAAGGGAGGCAAGTATCGGAGAGTTCCTGTAGCACCGAAACTTGCAGCCATTCTTCAGGACTACTTGACTTGGAGGGCAGATTCGGAGTATCTCTTAGCCACAGAGAAAACTGGAAGAATTACAACGACTACGATTCAGGCCTTACTACGGGACGCCAAGCGTAAATTGGGCTGGTCTGAGGACATTACCCCTCATACACTGAGACATTCGTTTGCCTCACAGATTTACAAGGAGACCCAGGATATATTAGTTGTTTCTAGGCTACTTGGACATACAAATCTAGCGACAACGCAGGTTTATGCCCATCTTCACGATGATCGGATGTTACATGCTGTAAATGTTCTCTGAGAACGATTGTAAGGTAAGCAGTGCTTGGGGCACTGCTTACCACAGAGTTGCCACACAAGAGGGTCTATCTAGTAGCGGTTATATGGAGGTGAGACTGTAATGAGTCAACAAAAACTATCGACCGAAGAGAAAGTCAAACGAGTTCTTGAAGGATTAGAGGCTGGACGTACGAGGGATGAGTTAGCTAAGTCCTTAGGGTATAAGGACTGGCGTGGAATTGACGTCTTAATGAGGCGACGAGGCTATATTTGTAATGATGGCATGTACTTACTACCGGAGCAAAAGAAGCAATGTACGCAGGAACCTTTTGTACCGCAACCGGTGAGAATTGTTCTGGACCAATTGCAATCTGGTAGCAGAGATCTTGTAGATATCGCAGCTAAGGCAGGCTTTCGGGATCGCAAAGATTTAACCGTTTACATGAAGTCGCAAGGCTGGCTTTGGTCCTCCGAAATGCGAACCTATATTAAAGAGGGGTCTACCCCTACGCCTAAGGAGACGGAGGTGTCGCAAAGTGTGACCAAGGACGATTCTTTTGAACCAGAACGAACCGTAACAGAGCAAAATGGTCCAAGATATTCCTCTTTTGAGGACTTCTTGCCGCTGTTGAATTTTCTGCAAGAACATCAAGAGGAGTTGGAACAGCTTTTGGGGTCCTCCTTGGCCACCAATCAGATCCCTCATTATAAATTCGCCAGCGGAGTAACGGTAACCAAATCCTTTACGATGGGTATGAACTTGGACCAGCTTGTTCGTGATTTCTCCGCAGAGATGGGGATAACGCAAAGGGTTATTGTAGAAGCCGCTCTAATTCAGTTTATGGAGAAGTATGGGTACGCACGACAAGTGAAGAGACTATTGGAGAGGTAGAGGTTGGGAGCTAACTCCCGACCTTCTTGTTTATAGGTGAAGAACAAGGATTCTGAACTGGTTGCCTCGAATGCCTCAAGAGGGGGGACTGAGACTAAATTGTGCTATTAGTATTGGTGCGACTGGTGTTTTTGTTGGCTATGTTCTGTCTTATTTGGATTGTAAAAGGCTGAAAGCCTCGGAACAGAAGGGTCTCAACCTAGAATAGGTAAGACTCATCAAGAGTGAGCTGGCAAGCGATGTTGATTGTCTACACGCCGCCATGAGCTCTGACATTAAATTGATGAATCCCTCCCCTGCTCTTCTGTAAGCCTAGTATTCTTAGTGAACGAGTTTCCTTCGTTTATGATAGGGTCCACAGTCGAAGATAATCCTTTTGTGTTAGTTTATTCGAAGGGGGAAATAGGATACCCGTTGGAACTTTCGGTGAGGTGGTCTGATGAGTCACTCTGGGCTGAATCCGGTGACGACTGTTTTCTCTTCGTGGATGTCCTCATCCAATGCGTGGTGTCGTGATAACGACATGGACGAGGCTACTTGGTATGGTCAAGTTGAAATATCGAAGGTAGGTGTTTTGATTGACAAACCGCGGAAATATCCGACAAGCTTTGCTCACATTGCGGAACAATATCATTTTATTGTGGCAACAGACATTTTATCTTGTGTCCAAGGAATGGCATGGTTATGAGACTGCAACAACAGTAGTTTTTAGGCCAGAGTATTATGAGTCAATGGGGAATCCACTCCCAGAACCTGATGAATGTCATTATTTAAATTTTCATGGTACGCTGTGCGAACGGAAACAGTTTATGGATTCCAATGTGTGTTTTTGGCATTTTAGAGATGTTTCAAAATACGAGCAGGAAGCTATTAATGACTATTTTGGAACAGAGTGTACTTTGAAAGAAGCTATTGAAAATGAAGTGCGTCAAGGTCGTTCTCTACGAGGAGCTTACTTGAAAAAGGCTCTTATTGGAGGAACGCTGTTCGAGAGAGGGGCAAATCTAGCCGGAGCTGATTTGCGAGACGCAGATTTGACAGATGCCCACTTGAGCTATGGTTCTTTGAGCGGTGCAAAGCTCAATAGGGCTGATCTTGAGGGAGCATATTTGAGTGATGTTGATCTTAAAGAATGCGACTTTAGAGGGGCAAAGCTATATAACGCCAAGTTTAGAGGAAATGATTTCTCAGGAGTGAAAGGCCTGGCTAAGGAAAGTTTTTGGGGGTGGAAATACTCGATCATTCCCCAGTGTAAAATGCTTGAAAGTTATCCAGACCAGTGCAAGGATGTCTATAGATCTTTAACTGCGTATTTTCAAGCAGCAGGCGCACTGGACGATGCTGGTTGGGCAGCATATAAGGAGCGGGAAATGCATAGGCAATGGTTTCGTACTTGCATTAATCCTCTATCCCATACGGTGGAGGAGACTGTAAGCGCTGTTTTTCGACAACGGCAACCAGGACTGAAGATTATTCTTTTTTCGCTTGTGCGCTCTTTAGTGAGCTTAATTCAGTACTTTAAGCTAACTTTGTTTAAGATCTTGTGTGGTTATGGAGAACGTATCTGGAGAATCGTTGTAATGTCCCTGTTGGTCATAATTGTGTACACTATGGTATACATGCATCAGGGAGTGCTGGATGGATTTCAATCGTCTTTGTATTTTAGCTTTATGACATTTCTTACGATGAGTGATGCTAACCTAAGCATTAACGGGAACTACCATATGTTGGTAGTGTCCGAGGCATTTCTAGGTGTGGTGCTAATGGGTCTTTTGCTATTTACAATGGCAAGGAAAGCAGTGGGGAGAAGTTAGAAACCTTAGAAATATTGCAGACAGAGATGCGGTACACTGGGCGTACCCAGACGTTAGTGACGTTTCGTATGGTCATATCACATATTCTTTTGGACCAATATATAGGGATTAATTTCACGCCTCAAGGAGTATAAAATCTATCTCTTGTTAACCTCTCAGAGCCCACT
>LSQX01099007.1_pt1 | contig 10232 bp, 7 predicted proteins | sample 654561 | NCBI WGS metagenome assembly LSQX01 (sample SAMN04489861, study PRJNA283612) | anaerobic digester metagenome | isolation source: 4 biogas reactors fed with cattle manure at either 37C or 55C with and... | place: Denmark: Kongens Lyngby | collected 2014
TATGGAGCGGTCCGGACGGGACTGCCCAAATGCAATTCTTTTGTTTTTGAATAATCCGTTAAATCGACATGTTTGGCATATATAATGCAGAAAAACAATGATATAAGATCTGATTATATATTGCATGGGATAGCATGAAGTATTGCTTGCTTGCAAATAGAATGACAAAAATTGATGTTTTTGTCATTCTTTAATGTTATATTTGTTTTATTCAATACTAATAAGAGACAAGAATTAATGGCAACAATCAACTTCTACCTATCAAGTAAAATTGACAAAACACTGTCTAAAAGTCAAGTGTTAATAAGATTGGTCTATGGAAATGGTTTGGCTTTAAGAGCAAAGACCAGGATCTTCATATCCCCTGAGAGATGGAAAGACAATAGAATAATTTTTCCCAGGTTACAGAACAAGGAAAAGGTGGAATTAATCAAAACTCAAAAGCAGTTGGATAAATTAAGAGGTGTCATTTTAGATGCTTCAATTGCAATTCCAAAAGAGCAATTCTCTAAGCAATGGTTGGAGGAGGTCATAGATAAGTTTTATTTTCCCGATCAATACAAACCAAAGGAGGAAAAGCCAAGTACTCTATTTCAATATATTGATGAATTTATCAAGATGGCACATCGGCGAAAAGACAAAGATACGGGACGTATTTTATCTAAAAATTCATTACAGCAATATCAAGCAACATATAAGCATTTACAAAATTTTGCCTCAAAGAAAAGGATAGATGACTTTGAATTCGAGGATGTTAACACAAGGTTTTACGAGGGTTTTGTTTCGTACTTACAAAGCTTGGGGTTTACCAACAACAGTATAGGCAAACATATAAAAGTTCTCAAGACATTCATAAACGAAGCCCCACTGTCTTTGAAAAACAAGGCTGATCTTACAAAATTTAAGGTTTTTACAGAAGATGTTGACTCTGTGTTCCTTGATGAACAGGAGCTACATAAATTAAGTACTTGTAGTTTGAGTGGAAGGCTTGCAAAGGTTCGCGATTGGTTTTTATTATTAGCATGGACCGGTTGCCGTTATTCCGATTCGGAAAAGATAAGCAAAACTGATATCAAGAATGGTTTTATTACATTTCGACAACAGAAAACCAATGAGAAGGTTACTATTCCTATCCATCCTGGAGTGTTAGAGGTTTTAGAAAAATACAATTATCAAATGCCCAAACCCCTTAGCAACCAAAGATTCAATGAGTACATAAAAGAAGTTGCTAAGACCGCAGGAATCGATCAGATGGAAACAATAACAAAAACAGTGGGTGGAGTGCTTACATCAACCCAGGTGCCGAAATATTGCCTCATTGGAAGTCATACAGGACGTCGATCGTTCTGTACGAACATGTATCTTCGTGGCATACCCACCTACACCATAATGGCAATATCTGGTCACCGTACAGAAAAATCATTTTTGAAATATCTAAGGGTGAGTAAGGAAGAGCATGCAAAACTTATGAAACAAGCCTGGGAGAACATGTATTCAACCAATACTCGTTAATCCAAATTTTCAAACATAATTCACTCGGCCAAGTCCGGGTGGTCACTAAAGATGGGGAAACAATGTTCTGCTTGTCTGATATCTGTAAGATATTAGATTTATCAACAAAGTTTGTAAATCAAAGACTTGACAAGGGGGTTGTTTGAAACAACCCCCTTGAAACGGTCGAAGGGGTACAGCAAGCTTTATTCGTAACCGAAGACGGATTGTATGATGTCATCCTTGACAGCCGTAAACCAGAGGCAAAAAAATCCCGGAAATGGGTTACTTCAGACGTACTCCCATCTATCCGCAAGACCGGAGGTTATATTCAGACCACAGAGAAGGACACTCCAGAGACTATCATTGACAAGTACAAAGGGAAGAAAGCTCTCTTGGATCTGAAAAACCTTCAAATAATTCAATAATATCCTCAATATGCATCCCAAGAACACATCTCCAAGCCTGTTCTTCTACATGGCCAGGTATAAAAGCGACGTTTCAAAAGACGACGTGGCGATGGCCCTTAAACACATAGATCAGATCCTAAAGACAACATATACTTACATAAATCCTGACTGGACGAGCATTGACAGGGCGAACCGCAATGTTTTGGACTATATGTCTTCCCAAGAGCAGTAAACACTTTGAAATCCCTTTCGCACATAATTACTTCAAATGCATCGGTTAAGTTTATTACAGTATTGGAGATTGCTTTAGACTCCTTTATCTTGCCATATATCTAAATAGATATGTTTTATATAGCTCCCTTCTATTGTATCCGGAGGTAGCGGGTGTTGATTATTCATGTTCTTGATATATTGATCCCATGTAGATTGTGGCTCGGGTTCATTTGAAAAATCATTTATGAAGCAAAGATAAACCAATAACACTTTTACTCCAGCCTGTAGTAATTTCTTTAAGAATACTATTCTATTTGCTGTCTGATAATATTTTCCCATCCACACCTCATCATCGCCCAAAATTTGAGTTATGGTCTCCTTAATTATTGGACGATTAGGTTTATCTACGTTGGCTTTACACCCAGGGCCCTTAAATTCAGAGGTGTGACCTTTAGCTTCAACCAAAATCAAAAAGGAATCTTCTGCAACTCCTATAGCATCCCATTGAGGAGACTGTACTCCTTTAGGCCAGAAATTAAAATCAACATTCTCCAATTTTAGAAGTTTTTTCTTCTCTACGGGTAGATTATTGTTCAATTGGTATTCCTCAAAGTTTTCGGTTGCAAGTGGTGATATCCACGTGATTTTTCCATGGCCAATTTTGTCATCCAGCAAGTGCTTTCTGCTTTTCCGTATAATCCGACCACGAAAAATGTCATCGGTAAGATTGTTTACGCAAATCTGCATACATAGTTTACTGCCTCGATTAGCCATTTCATTAGAAGTATTTGACATTGCTTTATTCTCCCATTAGTTTATTATTTTCAATATCAGAACGGATATCATCAAGAACTTTCCCATTAAAAGAGAAGTATTTAGGTCCTTGATAAGCACCAGAAGCATTTCGCTTATTTTCTGGCATAAAGGTACCGACAAATGGAGATAGTTTATAAAGTCGGTTTTGATATTCTACTTTATCATCATCAGCAACCTTGACCTCTACACCAGTCGGAATGAAAACAAGAGTGGATCCTATAGGAATATTAACCATGCTGAATTTGAAACGAGGCCTTTGCTTCTTGCATTCATTCAAATCGTCAACTTTATTCTTATTCTTGGTATTACCAAGATAGACTTCATCCAACTCTGCATCCGGAAGAGTAGCCGCAATGTCTTTCAGTATATCCAAAGCAACCATCGGTGGAACATTGAAAAACTCTCTGTTTTGTCTTATTCGTAAGTCAGTAAGCCGGTCTATAGTCTTATGGACGAGTTTCTCAACCTCATTATACATGGCGGTTTTAAGAGTGCAAAATACTTCAAATGGCAGCGGTACTGCGGTGTTGTCCAGCTCCTTTGAGCGAACATCAACAGGACGGGAACTCTTACCTATCTTTACCCAGTCTTCCTTGAAGGACGGGTTCGTGAGGATGTAAAGGTAGCCTTTCTTGTTTTCGTCCATTTTGTTTATTCTTTTTCTCTGAGGAAGGTATTTTTTAATTTATAGAGTGAAACCCCTTTGAAAGTGAAGTACTTGGCTCCGGGTACTAACAGCGAAAAGGAAAGCCCTGATTCATAAGAAATTGCAGGGCTTTTATTTTTGTCTGCTGAAACTATGCTGAAACATTTCCTTTTTTTGCATTTTTCAATCAGAAAAAGTATGTTGTGCCTGATGTACATCTACTCATACAGATCCCCACTATCCACAGACCTTTGCCCTATGTTAAAAACAAAGAGGTAATCATTCTGCACACCATTTATGTATATCGGTAGAAAAATGGAAACATGTTTACCAAGATATTCCGAGTTTACCGCTTGTACCTTCGAAAGACCGGAGCGAGTCCAGGCATTAACACTTTTTGTTGGTATTATCTGTCTTGAATCCCACCCATCACCGGAGTAATATATGTTGTCGGCAGGGATCAGCATATCGGACAAGGTGCTTCCAACTGGAATTGTTGTTGGGGGATGAGATTCATACCTGTTTATATACTTAACCCCGGAATGGATCACCCGGATTGCGTTACCCTCGTCATCTAAATATCCTGCATTGTCCCAGGTTATCTGTATAGGGTTAATGGTTTTGTTGGTTAGCAAGAAATTGAATTGTTGGTTGTCCGGCGCCCAGGTAATTTCAATGAATCTATCCTCATAAGAGTATCTTCCCATACTATCTTTCCCAAGGTCGGTTACGACAATTCTACCTCCATGGGATTGATCAGTGAGGTTTGGCTTTTGCACCTTGGAAAGGTCAAATGAATATACCTGGAAAGTCGTAACACCGCAGGATGTAAGCAGAAATGTTATAATAATGAGTAAATTTCTCATGGTCTTATTATTGTATTTTCCATTGTTCATTTTAATAAACAATCTGTCCAACAATCAGACAATCATTCAAATATAAGATTATTTTTTGTATATGAATAGCGAAATTATTAAATTTATAAACTCTAGTATAGAGTTATAACTAATTTTACTACTGAGTTTTATGAAAAAAATACTTATTATTTTTGTACTTATACTCTCCGGGTGTGGGACAAATAAAAAGAATAAAGTAACTTAGACAGTTGATATAATTATTGCTAAATGTGACTGAATTGAAGAAAAATATGAAGATGGACAAACAGCTTAAATCCAAAAAGCGGGTTGCAGATCACGGTGAAGTGTTTACCAATGAGAGAGAGGTAAATGCAATGCTCGACCTTGTTAAGCAGGAAACGGAAAGGATTGACTCACGTTTCTTGGAACCGGCTTGTGGAAATGGCAACTTTTTAGCTGAAGTTATAAGAAGAAAGCTGAGTGTTGTCGATGAACGTTACAAAAACAATCAAAACGATTGGGAGCGATATGCGGTAATTGCAATATCCAGTATATATGGAGTTGATATTCTCGAAGATAATGCCCAGGAATGTAGAGAAAGGTTATTTGATATCTTTGATAAATATTATACTCTCCTTTTTAAAAATAAATGCAGGGAAGAATGCAGAAGAAGCATTCGGTTTCTTTTAGAAAAAAATATTCTATGGGGTGATGCATTGGACTTTTGCAATCCAATTACAAAAGAACCGATTGTATTCTCGGAATGGAGTGCTGTAAATGGATCTATGCTAAAAAGAAGAGACTACGTATTTCGCTTTTTGGTTGAGCAATCACATCAATTTTCACTTTTCAATGATGAAGGACAAGCTGCTGCGATTGATGAACCTGTTAAAGAATATCCATTGATACATTTCTTAAAGTTAGGTGAAGATGATTCAAACTAACTACAATCCTGATGTGCTTACTTGTCTTGCAAATCTGAGCAATGATGAAGTGTTTACTCCACCAAACCTGGTGAACGATGTGTTAGATTTACTTCCTGCTGATTTGTGGAAAGATCCAAAAACGAAATTCTTAGATCCAGTATGTAAAACAGGTGTATTTCTAAGAGAAATCGCTAAACGTCTGATGCTTGGTTTAGAAACAATAATTCCGGACAAACAAGAACGAATCAATCATATTTTTAAGAATCAACTTTATGGTATTGCAATCACAGAGCTTACTTCGCTCCTTTCGAGGAGAAGTGTTTATTGTACGAAGAAAGCAAATCACGATAAGTATGCACTTTGTACAGACTTCACTGATGAACAAGGAAATATCCGTTATGAGAGAATGAAACATACATGGCAAGACAGAAAATGTTCATTTTGTAGAGCAAGTCAAGATGTATACGAACGTGAAGATGCTTTGGAGACTTACGCTTATCCTTTTATTCACATTGACAATCCAAAAGAAGTATTTAATATGAAGTTTGATGTTATCGTTGGAAATCCGCCATACCAAATGAGCGATGGCGGTGCAGGTGCAAGTGCGATTCCTTTATATCACAAATTTGTTCAACATGCTATAAAATTAGATCCTAATTATTTAACTATGATAATTCCTGCAAGATGGTTTGCAGGAGGCAGGGGCTTAGATAGTTTTCGAGAAGAAATGCTTAAAGACAATAGAATTAGAAAAATAGTTGACTTTCATAATGCGGCAGATTGTTTCCCAGGCGTAGAAATAAAGGGGGGGGTGTGCTATTTTCTGTGGGATAGAGATTATAAAGGTGATTGTGAAGTAGTTCCTGTTGTTAGTTCGCAATTTTTAAAACCAATGTTTCGAAGATTAGACGCATACGATGTTTTCGTAAGATTAAACGACGCGATCCCAATATTAGAAAAGGTTCTTTCAAAAAAGGAGAAGTCTTTAAGTGAACACATGTCTTCACAGAAGCCTTTTGGGTTCAGGACTTTTTTTAGGAGTTACAAAAAATCACCATTCAAAGGTGCAGTTAAAATATTTGCTTTCAAAGAAGTAGGTTGGGTTGAAAGGGAGAGTATAAGACAAAATACTCAATGGATTGATGAATATAAGGTAATAATAAGCCGTTCATACAATGGCGGTTATACATACCCACACCAAATAATCAATAAACCTATTGTGGCCGAAAAAGGGAGCTGTTGCACAGAAACCTATATAGTGTGCGATGTACTCGCAAATGAAAAAAGAGCAAACAATTTAAGAGATTACATAACAACGAAATTTTTTAGGTTCTTAGTTTTTCTAAGAAAAGTTACTCAAGACAATCCAAAAGATAGATTTTCTTTTGTCCCAATACAGAATTATGATGAGCCATGGACAGATAAAAAACTCTATGCCAAATACGGCTTAACAGAAGAGGAAATTGCATTCATTGATTCAATGATTCGTCCAATGGATTTATCACTAAATGGAGAAACAGATGAGTAAACAAGACTTTTTCCCGCCCAGACCATCTGCCAATCCGACCATATATGCGTATGAGTTACCTGGCATACCGTATAAGGAAGGGATGTTGAAAATTGGACAAACGGAAAGACCGGGTGAGATCCGTATAGATGAGCAAACGAAAACTGCCGGAATCAAGTACAAAATTGTATTTATGGAATCCGCAATGAAGCGGAATGGAAGTTCCTTCACTGATCATGATGTTCACAATCTATTGCGCAAGAGAGGCATTAGAAATCCCGAAGGGGAGTGGTTTATTTGTTCACTGAATGATTTACGAAGAGCTATCCACGAAATTAAATCAGGTGAGCATACAGAAGAAACCCGGGTACTTACTTTCGGGATGCGTCCTGAACAAGTCAACGCCGTAAGAAAAACAAAAGCTTACTTCGATAGTTTTAGATCTGATCCGGAGAATAGAGATAAAACACCCCACTTTTTGTGGAATGCAAAGATGCGTTTCGGAAAGACTTTTGCCAGTTATCAACTGGCTAAATCCATGGGGTGGAAAAAAATACTCGTACTGACCTTCAAACCTGCAGTTGAGAGTGCATGGGAAGAAGACCTGAATACTCATATTGATTTCAAGGGCTGGCAATTCATTTCTAGACATAGTGAATTAACTTTTGAGATTGCAGATCAAACCAAACCTGTTGTCTGCTTCGGCTCATTTCAGGATTACCTAGGTAAAAACGATGCCGGAGGAATTAAAACAAAAAATGAATGGGTTCATGCAATCAACTGGGATTGTGTGATATTTGATGAGTACCATTACGGAGCATGGCGAGAGAATGCTAAAGAGCTTTTTGAGGCGGAAAGCAAAAAAGAAATTGAATTCGGACAAGGTGAAGGTATCGACTATTTTGACGAAGAAATAATGCCCATCACTACGAGCCATTACCTGTATCTCTCAGGTACTCCTTTTCGAGCGATTGCATCAGGAGAGTTTATTGAGGATCAGATCTTCAACTGGACTTATTCTGACGAACAGAAAGCAAAAGAGGAATGGATCGATTCTGAATATTCTTATTTGCCTAATCCTTATGCTTCACTCCCGAGAATGGTGCTACTAACATACCAATTGCCCGATTCAATACGTCACATTGCGATGCAGGGTGAGTTTGATGAGTTTGACCTGAATGTTTTCTTCACAGCTGAGGGAGAAGGTCGAACTGCTCTCTTCAAATATGAAGATGAAGTTCAAAAGTGGTTGAATCTCATACGTGGATCATTCGCCGAAACATCAGTTGACAATCTTAAAATGGGTGCCAAAAAACCACCCATGCCTTTTTCGCATGCTCCCCTGTTAAGTGTACTCAATCACACCTTTTGGTTCCTGCCAACTGTTGCTTCTTGTTACGCTATGGCCAATCTTTTAAAACAGCGGCAGAATATTTTCTATCACGATTACAATGTTGTTGTCGCAGCTGGCACAAGAGCCGGAATTGGGATAAATGCGCTCCCGCCTGTATTCGATGCCATGACTGACAATTCTCTGGAGACAAAAACCATAACATTGTCTTGCGGAAAACTAACGACCGGGGTATCAATCAAACCTTGGACCGGCATATTTATGCTCCGCAATTCATCCAGCCCTGAAACATATTTTCAGGCTGCATTCCGAGTGCAAACTCCATGGGTGATCAAGAATCCTGATGGCAAATCACCTGACAAAGAAGAAATCTTAAAAGAGGAATGTTATGTTTTTGACTTCGCTCCAGACAGGGCTTTGAGACAAATAGCGGATTACGCTTGTCGACTAAATATTAACGAATCGAATCCTGAAAAGAACGTAGAAGATTTTATAAGCTTTTTGCCTGTATTAGCTTATGACGGCAGTTCAATGAAAAAAGTGGATGCCGCAGGAATTTTGGACATTGCGATGAGTGGCACGACCGCTACCTTGCTTGCAAGACGTTGGGAGAGCGCATTATTAGTAAATGTAGACAATGGTACTCTTGCACGCTTGATGGCCAACGAAGAGGCGATGAGAGCCTTGATGAACATTGAAGGTTTTAGAAATCTCAATCAGGACATTGAAACAATCATCAATAAATCTGAAGCAGTAAAGAAAGCTAAAAAAGAAGCTAACGACCGTGAAATCACAAAGACAGAGAAAAAAGAACTGACTGAAGAAGAAAAGAAATATAAGAGCCTTAGAAAACAGATACAAGAAAAACTGATCAAGTTCGCTACCAGGATCCCTGTATTCATGTACCTCACAGATTATCGAGAACGAAGCTTGAAAGATGTAATTACCAAGCTTGAACCAGGGCTTTTCAAAAAAGTTACAGGCTTAACCGTTAATGATTTTGAACTATTGGTTAGCATTGGGGTCTTTAATTCTGCTTTAATGAATGATGCAGTATACAAATTCAAACGTTATGAGGATGCCAGTTTGGTTTATACTGGAATTAACAAACACACTGGAGAAGACATTGGACTTTACGACACTGTGTTAAGCATAAGAGATTATGAAGAAAGTTTCGTAAACGAACCGGCATAATTAAAATTACTTAGTTGGACACTAAAGAAACAAAACTTCTCAATACAGAAAGTGATTAATATTGATTATCAAGATTATAGGATGTTTAAGGTACAAATGTGGTACAGGGTGCAATTCAACGATAGATCTGTTTATTCAAATCATAAGATAGACTTTCGGCACAGATGTGATTTGTATAGAATTAAAATCTTGTGAAAAATAAAGAAGCGGGCTTCATTCGACAAAGGAATGAAGCCCGACTTAGACTCGTTTTATAGTGCAAAGTGCAGCGACAAAGTCAACACCGGCACTTTTATTATGCAAATGTAAATATTATTTTGTAATTGATAACAATTAATCGAAAAATAAGTTTGTTATTCCAGATGTAGATTCCACGGTGCTTTTTAAATTCATATTTTTCGAATACAAACTATCGAAAGCCATTCTTATATCAGCATCCATATCCTTCCGTCTATTAATAGATACGATATTGAGTAAATATTTAACTATTTTGAGAGCAGCTGATAATTTGTAGTTATCCTCTGCTGTAAATGTTCCAGCTGGACCATTCCTTACTCTCTTTGAAAGCTTTATGTCAAACAGAACACCACCATGAGCGCAAGTGTTTCTAACGTAAAAGTGTTTTATTCATTGTTCCCATACAAATATAACAAGAGCAAAACTATTTTCACTCTATAATTCATTCTTTTTTAATGGATAACGGGTATAATGAATAAAATATTGTTGGACTGTGCCGCCCGGCTATGGGCATTCTTTTGTGTCGTTTCTTCGTGTTAGCACAATGACAAGTTTTGGGGAGCTTTTTCTTTCGCTGTTTTGGT
>LSQX01214900.1_pt1 | contig 10232 bp, 9 predicted proteins | sample 654561 | NCBI WGS metagenome assembly LSQX01 (sample SAMN04489861, study PRJNA283612) | anaerobic digester metagenome | isolation source: 4 biogas reactors fed with cattle manure at either 37C or 55C with and... | place: Denmark: Kongens Lyngby | collected 2014
AGGTGCTGGCTCTATTGTTAATACCTCATCCATTGGTGGTATGACAGGTGCAGCCAATCTTTCAGCCTATGCTGCGTCTAAAGCCGGTTTAATCGGTCTTAGTAAGGTGGTGGCGATGGAATATGCCCGTTTTGGGATTCGAGTCAATGTGGTGGTGCCTGGTTATACCCTTACTCCCATGAGCAGTGCCACCTCACGTATTATTTCGAACTTTGAAGAACACTCACGCGAAGCGACTCCCATGCATCGTGGAGCTAGTCCAATAGAAGTTGCTCATTTGGCGATTTGGTTAAGTTCGGATGAGGCGTCCTTTATAACGGGGCAAGTAGTGGCAGCTGATGGTGGTTATTTACTAAATGGCATGCCTTTAGTTGCAAAACCAGTCGTTTAAATTGAGTTAGAGTGTTGTATGAATCATGTTGTGAACAAGGCAGCCAAAACTATTTTTGGTAAAACTTTGTATCTGGGCCCTATGAGTGAGTTTTCTTTGAGCCGGGTGAAGAGCGCCAGTATATACGTAATTACCTGGATTTATTGAATGGCAAGGTAGAGTATGCATTTCGTCTGGAGGAGTACTTTAATCTCCTAATGGTGGGACTGCAATCTGAGCTGGGTGATGTATCATTAGTCGTGATTGCCAAAGAGGATCGGCTTAAGCTACCCAAGTATATCCAAGATACCCGGATGATGTACGTGGTGGATTCGATTGATGAGGTGTATCGTAAGGCAAAGCTAAAACGGTATTCCGATTTTACAAAAGCGCACTCCGAATATCATGGGTGCACAGGGGGCGCTTAGGATTTGCGCCGGGTTATATTGTCGAATTAGCCGAAGCGACTACCCCTAGCTTATTTAACCCTGATTTGTCTGCTTTAGAACGACCGACAGCTAAAGCACTTCAGCGCTTTAAGAGTATCACCAATGCATCCAACACATAAACATAACCGAGGAGCAGTAACACAAACTTGCTTATCTATTAACTAGCAAGCCTTTACTGCGTTTCAGGCTTATGGCTATGATCAATAAAGGCATAGGGATGAACAGTGACACCCTCGGGGATCACCTTTTCGTAGGTCAGGTGGTATCGGCCGTATGGCGTTTTTAGGCGCTTATAAAAGTTACCGTTAATTTGAGTAGTTAAGATGAGGTAGTTTCTAAAGCGGGTAAATAGCTTTCTGTTGATCTGAAACTTAGGTGCTGCCTCCCAAAAATCCTCAAGAGGGCCTTGGAAGGTTAAGCCTTCCATGTCATAAATAGCACGGCCACAGACCTTGACCGGGCAGTCGTGGTAGAGCGATGAAAAACCGATGGTACTATTAACCACGATGGTACCGAGAGCTTCATTTAATAGACTAGGTAGGTGTAGGTCGTGCGCATAGTGTAGCCTGCCTTCTAGCTTGTACTTCTTAGCTAGTTTATGCATAAACTCTGTGTAGTCGTTATAGCCGCGATCCATGGGGTGATGCTTAAAGAGCAGGTGAGTATGGCTTGGCGCATGCTTGGCAAATGACTTAACCACATGGCGGATAAACATTTTTACACTACGGAAGTCGGAGTGGGTGTGAATCTGTGAGTCGTTATAAACTTGTAGTGGCACCATATAAAATGACTTTGCCAAGGGACCGGTAAAGCGTTTGAGCATATGCCTTTCTTTATGTCCGTAGTAGAACTTACGGGCAAAGCCTCGTAACCAGATCCACCCCTCATAGAGACGGACAGGGCGATGGTGACGATATTGCTTAAAGAAAGGGCGTAGCAACAGCGCGATACTAAAGTATAAAAAACCCCATAAGCAAATCATATGGAAGGTATAGCCCAGCTCCTGCTCGGGCTGAGTCGGTACATCACCATTACTTAGGTAAAACTCGGCTTGTCGCGGCAGGTGTGAGTTGTCATTTACACCAAATCGCTCGAAAGTGACAAAGTTTGGTCGCACATAGCCTTCTTCAAAGACAAAAAAATCAATTTGATTTTTTAGCGCTACTTGTCTAGCTACTTTATGTATGGGACGACAGTCGCCAAAAAGCACCACATAGTCAATCGCTAGTTCCTTTAGCTTTTCCTCAAAAAATGCTTCCCACTGATCTGGGTGCTGACGAAAATTAATGGCCTTCTGTCTCCAAAAAAACCAGTCGCCAGCATTAAAGTTGATTTTGTGGACATGAGCGCCCACATCGCGCAATTGCTTTGCAATACGCCTAAAAAAAGGCCCCACAGGCCCTTGTAAGAATAAGATGTTTTTATGACTGAAATGATGAAGGTCAGTAATAATCACTACATGTTCTACTTAAAAAGTGATGTTAATAAAGATAAGCTTATGGTGGTTTAAAAGATTAGGTCATATTATAGTCATAAATATATGTCATATTTTTTAAATACTATAAACTGATCTGCTATATGTAATAAGTGTCACATTTAGGTGCTGTATTATAGCTTTTAGATACTATGTTGTATCTTTTGTTTACATGATGTTTTATTAGACTAACATTGTATATGGTACACGTAGTTAAAAAAAACACTATAATCGTACAGACTTTCATATCAAGTAATTATTTTTACGCCAAGTATCATTATGTCGGATGTAAGCCCAAACGCTAATAAAAGAAAAAACAAACAGTATTTCGTCGCGATTGTTCTCGTGCCGCTGATTTTAGCCATCATTTACTATGTTGCTTTTGCAGCAGATCGATACGTCAGCCGTGCAGAGGTAGCAGTACGTCAGATTGATGGTAATAATCCCACCGCTAATATCCCTGGTTTGTCTTTACTGACGGGCTCGATGAATCCGGTATCACGTGAAGAGACGCTGTATTTACGTCAGTACATCATGTCGACCGATATGCTGAAGATATTACAGGAGGAGTTGGAGTGGAAGGCACACTACGCTGCTGAGAAGAGCGATCCACTTTACTGGCTTAGTGGTGATGCCTCGGATGAAGATACACTTAAGTACTACCAGCGTGTTGTTAAGTTGTTTTTTGACGCAGAGACTGGTTTACTTCAAATTGAAGTACAGGCGTTTGAGCCTGAGATGGCTAAGCAAGTACTTGATATCATTTTACGAGAAAGTGAGCAGTTTGTTAATGAGCTCTCACAGCGCATGACGCGAGATCAACTAGCTTTTGTTGAAAGAGAGCTCGCTAACTCATTAAAAAACTATGAGCTTAAGCGGGACGAGCTGCTACAGTTTCAAGCAGAAAATAATCTCTTAGACGCCGAAGAAACAGCCATTGCCCGCTCGACCACGATTGCAGCGATGGAAGCTGAGCTAGCCGCAGAAAGGGCAAGATTGAGCGCGTTGAAGTCATCATTAAATCAGTATTCGCCACAGGTACGTCAGCAAGAAACACGAATTGCCGCCTTAGAGCAGCAGATTATTGCAGAGACTCAGCGCCTGATTGCCCAAGACGGTAATGCCAAGCTTAATACAGTGGCTGCTACATTCCGTGAGTTAAGCTTACACGCAGGGATAGCCGAGGAAGCCTATAAGGTTAGTCTAGCGTCATTAGAAAATACACGAATTGAAATTAATAAGAAGTTCCGTAGTTTAGCAGTTATTGTCAGTCCGAATATGCCGGATAGTGCGATTTATCCTAAGCGGATTTATAATCTCATCACTATATTTATTGTTTTAATGGCTTTATTAGGTATCGTACGATTTATTGTTGCGGTGATTGAAGACCATAAAGATTAAGTATATTACCCGCTAAGTAAGTTAGCGCTAATTAGATAGAGACAGATAAGTTTATGTTGATCCAACGCAGCGATTTTTTTATTACCCTTGTGCCTACCCAACGTATTGTACGTGTCATCGGGGCTTCATTGTTTGCCCTTCTATTAGCAGGGTGTGGTTCCTTATTGTCAGGTACTGGTCCTTATCGAGATAGCATTGTGTCATCTCCTGAGACCGCAGACTTACCTTATAAGTTAATTGATTTAAAAGCGGACAATATCGGCGCCTATGCACGTCGACCTGAGGCGACGGCAAGCAGTGATGTGTCCTCTATTGCTAGTACGACTGGGATTCGACTCGTACCAGGTGACATGGTTAAGGTGATGATCTCGGATTCGGCTGAGGGGGGAGTGTTTGCTCCATTAATTGCTGGCGGCACCGTGTTTGATAATATCCGAGTCGCTCCGGACGGTACCATTAGCTTGCCTTATGTGGGTACATTAGCCGTGGGCGGTAAGACAACACGTCAGGTGGATGAGGCTATCCGTAATCGTCTCAGAGGGAGCGCCGCTACCGATCCACAGGCTCATACCGAGATGACTGGTGATTTATCTGGTTCGGTTCTAGTTGCGGGTGCGGTTAATGCACCGGGACGATTTTCAAGTTTACAGGGGCCATTAACTATTCTGGATGTGGTCAGTATGGCAGGTGGGCCTACGGCAGAACCTCATTTAATTAATGTCATTGTACGTAATGGCAAGAGTGTCTATACCATTAATTATAACGATGTCTTGTCGGGTAGAAATCGTCCAGTTGCCCCGCGTTCTGAGGTGGTTTTAGAGCGTGATCGCCAACGCTTTGTGGCGATGGGCGCGGTGCGGGAACCTGGCTTAATGGATTTTCCTTCGCCAGAGCCTAGCTTACTCGAGGTCTTAGGTGCAGTCGGTGGTCTAGATGAGGCTAAGGCCGATCCACGTGGGGTGTTCGTATTCCGAGTTAATCCTAATCCTTTACCGGGTGAGCCAGAGACTGAGGTGTTTCAGTTAAATATGCGTAATCCGGAGTCGATATTTTTAGCCAGAGCCTTTCAAGTTATGCCTGAGGATGCGATTTACGTCACTAATGCAGCGGTCTATGAGTGGCAAAAAATCATCTCGCCAATTGTGCAAACCTTGGTCTTGGGTAGTAATGTTAGCCGGTTGTAAGCTGATTACTTAAGATTTCATCATACTGTCATTAATTATATTTATCCTGTCATATGCTTAAACCACGTAGTTCCTTAGTAATCGTCAAAGCAGTACAGTTTGCGCTGATTTTGCGTGAAATGCGTAGCAAAGTGGGCGCTAAGCGTTTTGGGTTGTTTTGGTTGTTTGCCGAGCCGCTGGTTCATATAAGTGTGATGATGACGGTGTTTTCATTACGTCGGATGGGCGATGGGAGTAATGTAGAATTTCCAGTTTTTCTGATGTCTGGGATCGTGCCGTTTTTTTTGATGCGTAATATCTCACTTAAGGGGATGGAGGCGGTTAATGCGAATAGAGCCTTATTTGCCTATAAGCAGATTAAGCCTTTTGATACGATTTTAGCTCGGACAGTTGTAGAGATTCTGCTCTATGCTTGCGTATATATGATTTTGTCATTCGTGTTGGGTTTTTGGTTTGGCTATGACGTAGCCATACATCAACCACTGCAGTGGCTGGGTGTATTGAGTGTGGGCTTATTAATGTCATTTGCTCTGGGGCTACTGTATTGTATGTTGGGAGAGATGGTGCCTGAGAGCAAGGTTTTCATCCGCATGATGTATTTACCGATTTATCTACTTTCTGGGGTGCTTTTTCCAATCTGGGTTTTGCCGAATTATATTTTAGACTGGCTGCTATGGAATCCCTACCTGCACCTTATTGATAAGATGCGGTTAGCGATGTTTGAGCATTATCCAGAGCACTATGGTGTCAATATGGCCTACCCACTTAAGGTTACGCTGGCTCTACTCCTAATCTCATTGGCGCTGTATCGTGTACGTCGACTCAAGCTGGTATCCCAATGATAGAACTACGTAATATCACCAAATCCTATAAGACCCCACAGGGGCGAGTGTTTATCTTCAGAGATTTATCATTTACCATCCCCGATGATAAGAGCGTCGCTCTCATCGGGCGTAATGGCGCGGGTAAGTCGACCTTGTTGCGACTTATTGGTGGTCTGGACACACCAGATAAGGGCACAATCATCACACCTAATAGCATTTCTTGGCCAGTCGGTTTGAGTGGCGGCTTTCAGGGAAGTCTGACCGGCAAAGAAAATGTGAAGTTTGTGGCGCGTGTCTATGGTGCCGAGGGTGAAAAGCTAAAGGAAGTGGTTAATTATGTACGAGACTTTGCAGAAATCGGTGAGTATTTTGATCGTCCGGTTAATACCTATTCATCCGGGATGCGCTCGAGAGTAGCCTTTGGTTTGAGTCTAGCCTTTGATTTTGATTACTACCTGATTGATGAGGCGATGTCCGTCGGTGATGCGCATTTTAAGAGAAAAGCCACAAAAGCTTTTAAAGATCGAATTAGCACCTCTAAAGTAATCATGGTAACCCATGGTATGGAACAGGTGCGTAATATGTGTGACTATGTACTGCTACTTGATAAGGGGCAGGTCACTGCTTATGAGGATGTAGAAGAAGGTATAGAGATGTATCTCAAGGCCTGATGATTGATTGAGTATAACTATTATAGGATATGACTTTGAAAGTATTAACCGTATTTGGGACCCGCCCAGAGGCGATCAAGATGGCACCATTGGTGCATGAGTTAAAACGTCGCGAAGAAATCGAATCTCGGGTGTGTGTGACAGCACAACATCGTGAGATGCTTGACCAGGTGTTAACGCTATTCGAGATTGAGCCTGACTACGACCTAGATATCATGAAACACGGTCAGACTTTACAGGGAATAACGAGTGATATTCTACTGCAGCTGACGGAAGTCTTAGAAGAATTTAAACCGGACTATGTGTTAGTGCATGGGGATACATCAACAACTTTTGCAGCGAGTTTAGCTGCTTTCTATCAGCAGATACCCGTAGGGCACATTGAGGCAGGGTTGCGCACTCATGACTTATACTCGCCTTGGCCAGAAGAGGGTAATCGTTGCTTGACCAGCGTGTTAAGTCAGTGGCATTTTGCGCCAACAGAGACTTCCAAAGCTAATTTATTAGCTGAAAATGTATCTGAGGACAATATTGTAGTCACTGGTAACACCGTCATCGACGCACTACTCACCGTAAAAGAAAAGCTAAATCAACCTGAGTGGTTGGCTGAGATGGAGGCAAAGTTTCCATTTTTAAAAGATGATCCTCAGATGGTGCTTGTCACCGCACACCGACGAGAAAATCATGGTAAGCGTATTCGTAATATCGCTGAGGCGATTAGGATTTTAGCCAATAAGTATCCTGCTATACAGTTTGTTTTGCCATTACACCTTAATCCCAAAGTTAGAGAGCCATTAAAAGAAGCGCTTGAGTCAATTTCAAATGTTCAATTGATTGAACCACAGGATTATGCACCTTTTGTTTATCTCATGACTAAAGCCATGTTGCTTTTGAGTGACTCTGGTGGTATCCAGGAAGAAGCACCATCACTTGGGATTCCTGTGTTAGTGATGCGTAATTCGACAGAGCGTCCCGAGGCGATTGAAGCAGGTACGGTCAAATTAGTTGGTGCTGATACTGATGTGATTGTTGATGCATGTAGTTCTTTGATTGAGAGTGAGGCTTTATATCGACAGATGTCAAATGCCAAGAATCCCTATGGTGATGGATTCGCCTCAAAAAGAATTGTTGATAGCTTATTAAGTACGAGAGAGTAGGATATACACATGAAGGTCGTTTCTGTCATAGGTCTAGGATATATTGGTTTACCAGCTGCAGCGATGTTTGCAGCTCAAAAGGTTAAAGTCATCGGGGTTGATGTCAATCAAAAAGCGATTGACATCATTAATCAGGGAAAAATTCATATTGTCGAACCTGGTTTAGAGGAGATTGTTAAAGAGGCGGTGGCTGAGGGTTGGTTGCGAGCCACTGCGACACCCGAAAAAGCAGATGCTTTTGTGATTGCTGTGCCAACTCCTTTTAAGGGAGATTATGAGCCAGATACAAGCTATATCGAGGCCGTCGCTAAAAATATCGCGCCTGTGCTAGAAAAAGGGAATACGATTATTTTAGAGTCTACCTCACCGGTAGGTACGACTGAACAGATGATTCAGTGGCTTGAAGCAGCTAGACCGGATTTGAAGTTCCCACAAGAGGGTAGTGAGGATCAGGATGTCTTTGTTGCTTATTGTCCAGAGCGAGTTTTGCCGGGTCAGGTTGTCCGTGAGCTAGTAGAAAATGACCGTATTATCGGCGGTATCACGGATAAGTGTGCGGATAAAGCGATTGAAGTTTATCGTATCTTCGTGCAAGGTGAGTTATTTAAGACCAATGCGCGTACAGCGGAAATGGCTAAACTCACTGAAAATGCCTATCGTGATGTGAATATTGCCTTTGCTAATGAGCTTTCACTTATCTCTGACAAACTAGATATTAATGTATGGGAGCTGATTTCCTTAGCTAACCGTCATCCGCGAGTTAATATTTTACAGCCGGGTTGTGGGGTAGGTGGTCATTGTATTGCAGTTGACCCTTGGTTTATCGTTAATAAAAACCCCGAAGAAGCCAAAATGATTCGTAATGCTCGCGAGATTAATGACGGCAAGCCTCTGTGGGTTGTTGATAAGGTCAAGGAGGCGATGGAACAGTTTATAGCAAATACCGGTAAGGCTAAAGACGAGGTTCGTATCGTGTGTTATGGACTTGCGTTTAAAGCCAATATTGATGATTTGCGTGAGAGTCCTGCTCTTCTGATCACTGAGAAGCTAGTGCAAACTTATCCAGGGCAGGTGTCTGCTGTTGAACCTAATATTGATACAAGCCACCCGGTCTTGAGTCGTCATAATCTGGTTTTAAAAGAGTATGAGGTGGCTAAAGATGAAGCAGATATTATGGTGGTATTAGTCGATCATAAAGAGTTTGTCGAGAATCCGATTGTGTCTAATGGTGCCCAATTAATTATCGACACAAAAGGGATCGTGGCTTAATTTAAGTTGATGTTTTTATTGAGAGAGTTGATTTAAGGTATAGAGGGTTAGTGGTTAAAATGAGTAGAAGAAAGAGTAGAAGAAGAGTGGCTAATAAAATCACATTTAAAAATCAAACACCGCCAGCCGCTGTAGAGACTAGCGATTCCACTATGCTCTCTAGTACCTTGGATCAAGATATGATACAGCAATATGAAGAGCAGATTAAGGCATTAGAAACGCAAATTTCTCTTCAGGGAGATAGCCTTAGCGCAGACTATGAGGAGACGGTGCTGCAGTATAAGGCAGAAATTAAATCCTTAGAGGAGCTGATTCAGAAGCTGAATGCTAATTATAAGGGGATGGTCGAGCGTGAAAAGCGTTATTTGCATAATATCCAAAAATTAAAAAAGCAATTAAAAGAGGTGAGTTCATCCACTGAGCTTAATCAGCAGCTAGTTAAGGCTCAAACTAATTATGAGGGCATGTTAGCTCGAGAAGAGCGCTATCTTAGAGAAATTAATGCTTTAAAAAGCAAAGTGGCTTCTCAAAAAAATGAGTTGTATAGAACTTATTCTTATCGTTTAGGGTACTTATTAATCCACTCAACAAAATCTTTTGCTAACTTTATAAAATTACCAAAAGAATTGAGAAAACTATATCTTGAGAATAAAAATCGCAAAAAAATGCGTTCTGGTTCAGAACTAATTGTAGATGCGCCTGTAGCTCAGACAAGTAAGGTGCTCAAAGCACCAGCGATCCATACGATGGTGGCTGATAGTGTTGCCAGTGGTGATAAGCTTAAAATCGCAACCATCATGGATGAGTTTACCTCTTTCTGCTTTGCGCCTGAAGCTGAAACATTACAAATCAGTCCAGATGCCTTTAAGGAGGAGCTTGCTGAGTTTAAGCCAGATTTTGTATTTATTGAGTCGGCATGGCAGGGTAAGGAAGGTTTATGGAAGTTGAAAATTAGTGCTCAGGGTGAGGAGCTTTTTGCACTGATAGACTATTGTCGTGAGCACCAAATTAAAACACTCTTTTGGAATAAGGAAGATCCAGTACACTTTGGTACTTTTATTGAAGTGGCTAAGATGGTGGATGTCGTCTTTACCACAGATATTGATTGTATTAAGAAGTATAAGGAGGTGCTACAGCACGACGAAGTGTATTTGCTACCTTTTGCTGCACAACCAAAGACACATAACCCGATCGAACTTTTTGAAAGGCAGGATAAGTTTAATTTTGCCGGTTCCTATTATTTAAAGTATCCAGTTAGACAGAAAGACTTTGCCGTACTATCTGAGGTAGCTATTAACTCTAAGGGGCTAGATATCTATGATCGTAACTTTAACAACGATCATCCGCACTATCAATTTCCCTCACGGTACAGCTCGTTTATCTTAGGGTCCTTGCCACCAGAAGAAATTGATAAGGCATATAAAGGCTATGAG
>LSQX01041993.1_pt1 | contig 10231 bp, 9 predicted proteins | sample 654561 | NCBI WGS metagenome assembly LSQX01 (sample SAMN04489861, study PRJNA283612) | anaerobic digester metagenome | isolation source: 4 biogas reactors fed with cattle manure at either 37C or 55C with and... | place: Denmark: Kongens Lyngby | collected 2014
CAATATTTATTTATTTTATAAGTTTGAAATTGTATTATTATTTTTTTGAAAAGAGCATTGAGAATGAAAATATGGGGAAAAGCGGGAATAATTGTTTTTACTCTGATTATAGAATTAACTTTAGCCAATGTTGTGAGTTTAAATATAGCCAAACCAGATTTAATGCTAATTGTGGTAATTTGCCTCTCTTTTTTAACGAATCCCCAGGAAGGTATTATAATAGGTTTTGTGGGAGGGCTTTTGAAAGATATATTCTCGGTTGGCTTACTGGGGACAAATGCTTTAGTAAAAACAACAATAGGATATCTATCAGGAATTACCAGAGAAAGGATATTTTATCAACATCTACTATGGATAATTACTGTTGCAACATTTCTTTTTACCTTTTTAAATAATATATTTATCTACTATCTATTAAAATCGTTTCATACAGAATACACTTTCATAACAATTTTAAAGAAATATGTAGTAACAAAAGCTATAATTAATAGCATACTCGCTCCGTTTATCTATATTGGCATCAAAAGACTATTAACATATTTTCAAAGATGGAGTTAAACATTGTTCAATCAAAAAAATAAAAATATAAATAAAGAGATTACCAGAAAAAGATTGAATGATTTTTTTCTACTAATAATAGTTTGCTTTGCCACTATTATAATTAATCTTTGGTATTTACAGATAATTAAAGGTCAAGAATTTGAGCAGAGAGCTATAAATAACTGTATTCGTTCTTTAGTTGAAGAAGCGCCACGGGGAGAAATTTATGATCATCAGGGAAAATTGTTAGTAACTAATAGGCCAGCGGTTAATTTTTCTATTATACCTGCAGAAGTGAGCGATTATGGGCATCTGATTGATGAGATTAGCCTGATTATACCAATTGAATCCTCAAATATCGTTAATGTGATGCAGGGTCAAAGACAGAACCCCTTCCAGGCTTTAACGATAAAAAGAGACCTGGAAAAGGATAAAATAGTTTCTATAGAAGAACAAAAGTACAAATTTAAAGGTGCCTTGTTAACTGTACAGCATGAAAGAAAATACCCCTATCAGAATCTGGCTGCCCATGTACTGGGATATGTTAACGAGATAAGTGAAAAAGAACTAAAGATGTCTGATTTTAATCAATTGTCTGGTGGAGATATTGTTGGTAAATCTGGATTAGAACGTTATTATGACTCATATTTAAGAGGTGATAAAGGGAAAAAAGAAGTTGAAGTAGATGCTATGGGTAGAGAAGTTGCCACCATTAAAATTCAAAAACCAGTTGCCGGATATGACATCTACCTGACACTAAATAGCGAACTACAACAATTTGTGGAAAGGCTAATGTATGGAAAGAAGGGAGCAGTCATAGTGAGTGAACCATTTACAGGAAAAATTATAGCTATGGTTAGCTACCCGGATTATAACCCTAATATTTTTACCCAGCAAATGTCAGTTGCACAATGGAAAGAAATTGCTGAAAGCAGAGATAATGTCTTATGTAACCGTAATATTCAAAGTGTGTACCCACCTGGTTCGGTATTTAAACTTATTACTGCTATAGCCGCTTTAGAGGAAGGAATAACAAACAGGAATAGCAAAATCTATTGCCCAGGGTATTATCAAGTTGGAGATATCATCTTTAAATGCTGGAAAGAAAGCGGACATGGAAACCAGGCTATAGTTGAAGCAATTGCCAATTCATGTAATGTGTTTTTTTATACTGTTGGACAAAAATTAGGTATTGACAAATTAAATTATTATGCCAGGCTAATGGGCTTTGGTGAAGAAACGGGGATAGATTTGCCAGGAGAACAGGAGGGGCTGGTGCCCTCAAGTGATTGGAAAAAGAAGATTATTAACCAATCATGGTTCCCTGGTGATACAGTCAATCTTTCTATTGGGCAGGGTTTTTTGCTAGTAACACCATTACAAATTCACAACATGCTTTGCTTGATTGCTAATGATGGCTTTTATTTTAAACCATACCATGTAGAAAAAATTGTTTCCCAGTCGGGAGAAATTGTAAAAGAATCGGAACCTGAATTAATTAAAAAGATAGAAATTTCCCAGGATACTTTTCGAATTATAAGAGAGGGTATGAAAAGAGTGGTGGATAGTGGTACCGGGTACCTGGCAAATATCGAAGAGGCAAACGTGGCTGGAAAGACTGGCACAGCGCAGAATCCTCAAGGAGAAAACCATGCCTGGTTTATTGGCTTTGCTCCATACGAGAAACCTGAAATCTGTGTTACCGTACTGGTAGAAAATGGGGGAGATGGAAGTGCCGCAGCTGCCCCCATAGCGGCTGATATTATTCGTAAATACTGTCAATCGAAATACGAAGAAATGGCTAAGGCAGAAAAATTTAATATTTTTTAAAGAGGCATTTTATGTCCATAGAATTGAAATCATCGAATATTTTATCTGGCAAATCTTTTTTTAATCAACATTTTCGTCTATTTAAACATGTTGATTTTACCCTGATTTTTTTAGTCATAGGTCTTTGTATTTTAGGTCTATTGGTTGTCTATAGTACTACACATCAGGAGAATATCAATGAAGGGGTAATGCAAACTACGCGAAGGCAGCTCATATATATACTTACAGGACTTTTTTTCTGTTTTCTTGTTACAGTAATTGATTATCATGATATCGCTAAAATAGCTGTACCTCTCTTTTTTCTCTCTCTGATAATGTTACTTTATGTGATATTTTTTGGGAAAAATATCGGGGGTTCACGGCGTTGGATACAATTAGCAGGTTATGAATTTCAGCCTGCAGAATTTGCCAAAATTACTTTAATTATCTTTTTAGCAGATTTTTTAAATAAACAGAAAGGGAAGATTCCTAATTTTCTTTATTTCTCTTTACCCTTTCTCTTTACTGGTATTTTAATGCTATTGATTTGCAAACAGCCTGATTTGGGTACAGCGATAGTTTTTTTTGCAATTGCTTTAATTATGATATTTATTGCTGGCATTAGTTGGAAATATATAATTACAGTATTTGTAATATTATTATCCTTATTTCCAATTGTCTGGACTTTTTTAAAAGATTATCAGAAAAGCAGATTACTGCTATTTTTGAATCCAGAGATGGATCCCCTAGGTGCGGGGTACAATATTATTCAGTCAAAAGTTGCCATTGGTTCCGGTGGATTACTTGGTCAGGGTTTGTTTAGTGGCATTCAGAGTCAGTTAAAATTTTTACCTGCACAACATACGGATTTTGTTTTTGCAGTAATTGGAGAAGAATTGGGATTTTTGGGTGCTTTATTATTGATGTCCCTGTTTATTTTAGTATTATGGAAAGGCATTCGCATTGCCCAGGAAGCTCCTGATTTATTGGGGACTTTTATAGCTACTGGAGTAACTTCTTTTATGTTCACACATATTCTGATTAACGTGGGTATGTCAATGGGTTTAATACCGGCAACAGGCCTGCCCCTACCCTTTATCAGTCATGGTGGAACTTTTATGATTGCCAACTTTATTGGAATTGGGCTATTGCTCAACATACATTTAAGAAGCATCTTTGTATAATATGAGAAAAGCAAGGAAGGTAAAATAGTAATAAATAGAAATAATAAAAACAATAACAAAAACACAGTAATAATCCATAAAATGTTAGGAGAAGTTGAGAAACCAGGTCGTTATACAGGGGCAGAATATAATGAAATAAAAAAAGAAAATGACCAACAATTGATTAAGATAGCCCTGGCCTTTCCAGATTTATACGAAATTGGAATGAGTTATCTGGGATTTAAAATTCTCTATGATATTATTAATAAACGAGAAGATTCGTGGGCAGAAAGAGTTTTTTCCCCAGCCCTTGATTTCGAAAAGAGTTTAATCAAGAACGATGTCCCACTTTTTTCTTTAGAAAGTTTCAGACCATTATCTGAATTCAATATCATCGGTTTTAGCTTACAATATGAGATGAGCTACACCAATATATTGAATATACTGCATTTAGGAAGAATTCCTTTACGAGCCAGAAACAGGGATAAAGAAAATCCTTTAATAATAGCCGGAGGTCCAACTGCATTTAATCCTGAACCCCTAGCGGAGTTTATAGATTTATTTGTAATCGGTGACGGAGAAGAGGTTATCAATGAAATCATAGATGTCTATAAGGATTGGTCTATAAAAGGTGGAGATAGTAGTAAAAAAGAACTCCTACAAAACCTGGCCAGACTCTCTGGTGTCTACATACCCAGTTTTTATCAAGTTAATTACCATGCTGATGGTAGGATAAGTTCTTTTCATAAAAATGAAAAATATGCCCCCTCCAAAATAAGAAAGAGAATAGTAAAAAATTTAGACAAAACACCTTTTCCCATTGCACCGATTGTGCCTAATATTGATATTGTACACAATAGAATTACTTTAGAAATATTTAGAGGGTGTACCCGTGGTTGTCGATTTTGCCAGGCCGGCATTATTTATAGACCGGTTAGAGAGCGTTCAGTAGATTGTTTATTAGAATTAGCAGAAAATAGCTTTATCAATACCGGTTATGAGGAAATATCCCTATCTTCTCTGAGTTCAAGTGATTACAGCCAGATTGATAGTTTGACAAAAAAATTAGTTGACCGTTATCAAGATAGAGGTGTTGGAATCTCTTTACCATCATTGAGGATAGATAATTTTTCAGTACATCTTGCAAACCAGACCCAAAGGGTAAGAAAAACTGGTTTAACTTTCGCTCCTGAAGTTGGTACTGAACGAATGAGTAAAATAATTAACAAGAATGTGAGTGATAAGGATCTCTTTCGTACTGTTCAATATGCTTTTAAAATGGGCTGGAGAAGGATAAAACTATATTTTATGGTAGGTTTGCCAACTGAAACCCAGGAAGACATTGAAGGGGTTATCAGGTTGATTAAAAAAGTTGAAATGTTGGGTAGAGAAAAAGTAGGAAGAAAATTTTCATTAAATATCAGTATCAATGCACTTATTCCAAAACCTCATACCCCATTCCAGTGGGTAGCACAGGAAACAGAAGAAGAATTAAATAAAAAGTTCCGATATATTATCCAAATGATTAGAAGTAATAGCATCTCATTCAGCTTTACAGATACAAAATTAGCATTGCTGGAAGCTGTCTTCTCCCGCGGTGATCGTAGATTGGGAGATGTTTTAGAAGAAGCTTTCTATAGAGGATGTAAATTTGATTCCTGGAGAGAACATTTTAATTTTAATATCTGGCAGGAGTCTTTCCAAAAATTTTGCTTGGACATGGCTTTTTATGCCCATCGAGAGAGAAGAAAAGATGAGATAATGCCCTGGGATTTAATAGATTGCGGTGTTAGTAAACAATATTTGTGGAGTGAATGGGAAAAGGCTATTCAGGAAGCCAATACCGATGATTGCCGCCAATCTATATGCAATAATTGTGGATTAGGAGATATCTGTCAGGAAATAGGTATAAATAGGAATAACAGTAATGGTAGAAGTCGTTAATAATCTGAACTGGAAAGAAATGTGAGTTTTATGCCATACCTTTATCGCATGAAGTATCGAAAGAATGGGCCTTTAAAATTTATCTCCCATCTCGATTTGAACCAATTATTTAGGAGAGCATTACTAAGGGCCAATGTACCTGTTGAATTAACCGAAGGTTATAATCCCAGAATAAAATTATCTTTCGGACCGGCACTGCCTCTTGGTATAGAAGGATGGCAGGAGATAACGGAAATTGTTTTAAAAGAACCACTTGCAGAAGAAGAGTTAAAAAATAGAATCAATAAAGTGGCCCCATCTGGCTTTAAAATACTGGAAGTCGAAGAGGTTCTAAACAAGAGAATTCCTTTAAGCAAACTATTAAGGCAGGCCTCTTATCTGCTCTACTTAATACCTATTGATGCCATAGATGCCAATAGGATGGTATACTACCACAATAAGATTGAACAGTACGTAAAATGTTTGTTGGACCGGAAAGATATTAAGATTAAAAAGGAAAGTAAAAAAGGATCAAAAGAGGTAGATCTACGTCCCTATATCGATAAAATTAATATTATCTTAAAAAATAGTAATGATAGAATAACTATCTGTTTAATTTTGAATATTGAATCAGGGGTATGCATCAATCCCAATCCAATTATACAGATGTTAGTTAGTGTGGTTAAGGATTATTTTTTTATTGGAAAAATTGTCAGGGAAAAGTTCATCTCTTAGCCATCGATTTAGTATTTTGTCTGTATAATAACAAATATTTATGTTATCATTGCAAGGATATTTCATTAATATCTGATTTTGACTAAAAAATTAAAGGTGACTTAGTCTTATTAAGTCAATTTAAAAATATTTAAGAGAAAGGTATCTCCTGAAGTTATGGAGTATAGAGCTAAACAAGTAATAATTGATAGCAGTCTGAGTGAGAAACGTATTGCTATCTTAGAAAATAATAAGTTAGTAGAGATCTATATAGAGAGATTAGAAGAAAAAAAGATTATCGGCAATATCTATAAAGGTAAAGTAATGAATGTCTTACCGGGCATAGAGGCAGCTTTTATTGACATAGGAATTGATAGGAATGCCTTTTTACATTTAAATGATGTTATACAATCTTTTGGTAAGAAAAATGATAAAGATGTTGATATAAATAAATTGATTAAGGTTGGTCAGGAAATAGATGTCCAGGTGGTAAAAGAAGCTATTATACCGAAAGGCGCCAAGGTTACCACCAATATCAGTCTGCCAGGTCGTTATCTTGTTTTGATGCCCAATAACAATACCGTTGCTGTTTCCAGAAGAATTGAACAGGAAGAAGAAAGGGAAAGACTAAAAAAAATTGTTCAAAAAATTAAAACGGATGAACATGGTTTTATCATTAGAACTGCCGCAATCGGCAAAGAGGAAGAAGATTTGTTACCAGATATTGATTTTCTTGTTCGTCTATGGAACAAGATACAAAGGAGAAGCAAAAGAGCAAAAGCCCCTTTGTTGTTGCATGAAGACCTGAGCCTGACTTATAGAGTGATTCGAGATTTATTTACTGAAGAAATAGATGAATTTTTAGTAAATTCCAAAGAAGAATATGAGGAAATAATCAATTATCTTGATAATCTGTTTTTATTGGAATTAAAGCCAAGGGTCTCCTATTATGAGGATGACAAACCCATATTTGAAGCTTTTAAAATAGAAAAGGAAATAAACAAGGCATTAGAAAAAAAAGTATGGCTAAAATGTGGGGGTTATCTTGTTTTCGATGAGGTAGAAGCCTTAACTGTAGTTGATGTAAATACCGGAAAATATGTTGGTGGTAAAAAAATGAGGGATACTATTTTGAAGACCAATTTACAGGCAGCTGAGGAGATTGCCAGGCAATTACGGTTAAGGCATATTGGTGGGATTATTATTATTGATTTTATTGATATGGATAACAAGGAAGACCAGGAAAAAGTAATAAATAAATTAGAAAATGAGTTAAAAAAAGATAGAATCAAATCAAATATAGTACAGACTACAGAATTAGGCCTGGTAGAGATGACCAGAAAACGCTCCAAACGGGACTTAGATTCATTATTACGTACAGCTTGCCCTTATTGTGCAGGGAGTGGCCGGATTATGTCACCAGAAACGATAAGTAATCAAGTATTGCATAAACTGGAAGATCTGGGAAAAAATTCTAAAGCAGAGGCAGTTTTACTGGGTGTAAACCCTGAGGTAGAGGAAGAACTATCTGGAGGGAAGATGCTACTAATAAAACAGCTAGAGAGGGATTACAAAAAAAGTTTCTATATTAAAGCATTGTCTTATCTCCATATAGAAAAGATTAAAGTGATTGCGGTAGGAAAGAAAAGAGATATAAAAAAGATTTTAAAAGTTTTGCAAGATTGATATTTTTATCGATATATTAAGTTTGCGCGCTTAATTTCAAAATAATTTGACAGGTTAATACATATATGATAAATTTTATACGCTATATACGCACTGGTAAGGTCTAAAAGCAACAGCTACCTTTTCAGGCGATTTATTTAAGCAGGAGGAGTTAACAAAGATGCATGCCATTATTGCAACAGGGGGGAAACAATATCTAATCAAAGAGGGAGATATAATAAAGGTTGAAAAACTGGAACTAAATGAAGGAGACAAGGTAAAGTTTGATGAGGTATTGATGTTGGAAAAAGACGGTAAATATAGTTTTGGCCAACCTCTGGTTGAGAATAGTTATGCAGAGGGTAAAATAGTAAGACATGGAAAAGCAAAAAAGGTAATAATCTTAAAACACAAGCCCAAAAAGAGATATGAGAAAAAGATTGGGCATCGGCAATTATTTACAGAAGTAAAAATAGAGAAGATAAATATTTAAAAAATTTATTTGAAATGGTTGAATATTGAAAAGCAAGTAAGTGAGGTGAAATTATATGGCTCGTAAAAAAGGGCAAGGCTCAGCTAAAAATGGTCGTGATAGTAACTCCAAGCGTCTTGGTGTTAAAAGATTTGATGGACAGTTTGTTCGTAGTGGTAATATAATTGTTCGACAAAGGGGGACTAAAATATTACCAGGAAGGAATATTGGTCGCGGAGGGGATGACACTCTATTTGCGCTTATAGATGGCTATGTGACCTTCAGGACAAGGGGAAAAAAAAGAAAACAGGTATCTATTGCCGCATATGATGCAGATGTATAATAAGGCTTTTAAACCCCTGAGTCATATTCAAACTCAGGGGTTTTTTTATATAATATCACAGAGGAAAAAATAGAGCAGTCATAATGGTAATTACATGGTATTAAAAGAAACTCAAGAAGAACCAATTAGATAGCTTTTAAAGAGATGAAATGATGAAAAAAAACTTAAAAAGGCAAAATAATGTTTGTTGATGAAGTAATTGTATTTGTTAAAGCAGGAAAAGGTGGGAATGGTTGTGTTAGTTTTCGAAGAGAGCGATTTGTTCCCAAAGGTGGTCCTGATGGTGGTGATGGAGGAAAAGGTGGAAATGTTTATATACAAGCTGATTCACAAATAAAGACTCTGATTGAATACTATAGAAATCCACATCGCAAAGCAGAAAATGGGCGAAATGGAAGCGGTAGCAAAAAAAATGGCAAGAGTGGTAGCGATCTATGGCTAAAAGTTCCAGTAGGAACTATTGTGGAAGATGCTAAAGATGGAAACATTTTTGCAGACTTATCTCATTCAGGCGATAAAATATGTGTTGCTTGTGGAGGATTGGGCGGGAAGGGTAATTATCGCTTTAAAAGTTCAATTCGCCGTTCTCCAAAGTTTGCTCAACGGGGAGAGCAGGGAGAAGAGAGGACTATTAAGTTAAATTTAAAACTTATTGCAGATGCTGCTTTAGTTGGATTTCCCAATGCCGGCAAATCAACATTATTATCCAAAATGACTGCCGCAAAACCCAAAATAGCAGATTACCCCTTTACCACTCTTAACCCCCATTTAGGAATCGTATATGTTGGTGATGAAAATCAATTCATTCTTTCTGATATTCCTGGGCTTATAAAGGGTGCCAGCAGTGGAGCCGGATTGGGAATTCGTTTTCTAAAGCACATTGAACGAACAAAAGTTATTGTCCATATTATTGATGGATTCGAAATATCTATTGACAATATAATGGAAAACTATCAAATACTTAGAAATGAATTAAATCAATTTTCATCATCGCTCGAGGAAAAAAAGGAAATAACTGTTGTTAATAAATGTGACTTACCAGACGTTCAAAAAAAAGTAGAAAAGATAAAAAAAGCTTTTTTAAAAGAGGGTAAAGATATATTTTTTGTTTCTGCAATTACAGGAAAAGGATTAGCAGAACTGATTTTTCAGATTTTTAAAACCATAAAACTTGTAGAAAAAGAAGAAATATCTACCCATTTGCCTCCTGAGGACAAGATAGCTTACTATGTGTACAAGCCGCCATTTATAATAAAAAAAGAAGGTGAAGTATTCAAGATAGAAGGAAAAAAAATAGAAAAATTAGCATACCAGTATGATTTAGAAAATCCACAGGCTTTAAAATATTTTCAAGAAAAAATAAAAGCCTTAGGAGTTGAAAAAGCACTTATAAAAAAAGGGGTTCAAGAGGGAGATATAGTTAGAATTGGTAAAAAAGAATTTTATTTTTTTTCTTAACTAAATAAATATGATATTATGTAAAATAAGATTGTAAAAAATTCCTTTTAAAGATTTATAATTTAGTATATTATATTTAAGACAATTGCATCATTGTAATAAGGAACAAAGAAAAGAAATTCAATATTAAGATTAGATTGGTGA
>LSQX01269684.1_pt1 | contig 10231 bp, 9 predicted proteins | sample 654561 | NCBI WGS metagenome assembly LSQX01 (sample SAMN04489861, study PRJNA283612) | anaerobic digester metagenome | isolation source: 4 biogas reactors fed with cattle manure at either 37C or 55C with and... | place: Denmark: Kongens Lyngby | collected 2014
ATAGTCTATTATAGTCTATTATAGTATATTGTAGCATATTACAATATATTTTATAATATATTATACTGATATAGATAAAAGGGAATTTTAAAAAAATTTGAAATAGAAGATAGAAACAGGGTTTTTAAAACCCTGAAAAACTACTTTTAACTGTTATTTTCATATCCATCTTCTGTTTTAATCTTTTTCTATGCAGATAAGTTCCCGTGCATAAGGAAGATTTTCTTTCATCCAGTCACAGAACTCTCTCCACTCATCAAGCTTGTGGTGGCGGCGCTGGAAATAAATGTTCCTGAGTTCGGCATAGTTTGTTATGACTGTCCTCTTCTGCATGTAAGCGCTCGGAAGGTCCTGAACAAGCTCCCTGAAAACTGCTTTCCGGTAAGCATTGTCCTCCTCGCTGTCTCCTTCACGCGATTTGTAGGCCTTGATAAGGTCATTCAGGTGTCTTATCTGTGTGTTCCTGTATTCGGTCATCTCATCAAAAGAAAAATCATGAGGAGCAAGGTCCCTGCTTGTAAGCTTATGCATTGTTGAGGTTGAATTCTTTTCCGTAAACTTGTATGTATCAAACTCTTTCCACCAGTAAAGGGGAGCTGTGAGGTCAAAACAGACCGTAATGAACCGGAGAAACTTGCCGTGCTCGTTTCCTGCGAGAGTCAGACGCTGGGCAAGGTTAAGGTCTTTTTCCCCGATTGTGCAGTTCCCTGCCTGATCAGGCTCGCTGCTGTCCATAAGGTGCCAGGAATTCATGGGGTTCCGCATTCCAAGAATCGCATAATAAAGGTTGTATGTACCGTGTAAATCTATTTTTATCATAAAAGCGCCTCTTTAACCCGGTTTTCGTAGAATTATAAAGCCGGTATGGTTAACTGATTATGGTAAACGTTTGTAAACCTGCTTCTGGATAATAACTTACAATTCATTTTAAATATTTGTTGCGCAGGGAAAAAGACTTTTCACGGGTAAATTATTTAAGAGAAACAGTCACCCTCTTAACTCATGATTTATCCCTTCAAGTATGACTTCTCTGCAAGTTCCGGGTTTTTCCGTCTAACGATAAGTGGCAGTACCGTATATTTCCAGTACGATACTATTAACTCAAATAAGCTGCAAATCCCATGTAAAAAGAGACCTGAAACCTGTTCTTAATCCGAGTTATTTCTTAATTAAAGGAATGTCCTTAACCTTAGAACTGTCCTTATATCCCGAAAATAGAATACTGAAAATCAGGATATTAAAATGACTTCTGTAGAGCCTCTTTATATTGTAACCCTCTTTCTCACAGGCGCATTTACAGGTGTAATTTCTGGCCTGCTGGGAGTAGGAGGGGGTTTTATCATGTTCCCGGTCCAGTACTGGCTTTTGCAGGAAAACGGGCTTCATCCTGACATTGCCATAAGGATAGCTCTCGGAACAAGCCTTTTTGTAATCCTGTTAAATTCCATCAGTGTAACTCTGAAGTACCAGCGGAAGAAGGCTGTGCTATGGAGGCAGGCAACTCTTATGGGAATTTTCGGGTCGGTTGCCAGTTTCGGGGGTTCGGCTGTAGCATCTTACCTTCCTGCATCCGTACTGAGCACAACCTTTGGTATTGTGGTCATTATCGGAGCGGTCAGGACCTATAAAACACCTGCTGCAAAAGAAACAGAAGAGATAAGCACCAGGAAACTCTCTTACATCTTTGCCGGTATCCTCATAGGCTTTTTTTCCGGGCTTCTCGGAATAGGAGGAGGAGTAATTGGAATCCCCATTATGTTGATTTTCCTGCATTTTGACATGTTGAAAGCTGTAGGGACTTCGGCTGCGGTAATAATGTTCACATCCTTTGGAGGCTCACTTGGATACATAATCCACGGATGGGGCCAGCCTGGACTTCCGCCTTATTCCCTTGGATATATAAATCTTCTTAACTGGGTCCTGCTGGCAATTCCCGGTTTTTTTGCGGCAAGAAAAGGGGCAGATATAGCTCATATCGTAAATCCCGAGTACCTGAAGCATCTTTTTGTACTTCTCATGGTCTACGTGGGGCTGGAAATGATAGGAATTCTCTGACGAATCAGGCCATTTCAGAACTTAAATTGTTGAGGATTATAATCTCTCCTGTTCAGGGACTCTCGATAGCTTTCATAATCTCTCTTTTTCAGGCGTTTTCAATAGCTTTTACAGGGTCGAGTTTTGAGGCTTTGCGCGCAGGATAAATCCCTGAGAGGATGTTGACGATGAAAGCAAAGAAAGCGGCATATACAAAATTGAGTGCTTCTACTTCAAGGGGCAGGGTCTGAAGCCCGAAATACATCTCCTGAGGGACCTCTATTCTATAGTTCTGGAGCGCAATGATTGTAATATAACCCAGAACCGTGCCCAGGACCAGGCCTATGGCTCCGAGAACCAGTGACTGGAAAATAAATATCACCATTATGCTTTTTTGCGAGGCTCCCATAGCTTTCAGGATTCCTATTTCCCTTGTCCTCTGGGCAACAATGGTAATAAGGGTGTTTGCAATCCCAAAGCCTGCAATCCCGTAAATGAGGAGGTAAAAAATATTTACAAAAACCATCTGGGTTTCCAGAAGCCCGAGGATTTCGGCGTTTGCTTCACTCCAGCTTACTGCATTCAGCCCGGTTTCCCTCTCAATCGAAGATGCGATAACGTTTGCCTGGTAAGGATCTGCAACCCTTACCCCTATGGTGCTTACTACTCCGGGTTCATTGAAAAAGTCCTGTACTGAATCCAGTCTTGCATAGGCTATGGTTTCATCTGCAGCAGTACCGGTATGAACCAGGCCTACCACCTTAAAGGAAGTTGTCTGCGATCCCGGAAAAACAACGTCCACCCTATCCCCTATATGGACCTCAAGATTTTCCGCAAGCCTGTCACCGAGAAGGATTCCGTACTTCGTATGGACAAGGGTCAGGAGGTCTCCTTCTATAACGTCTCTATTTACCCTCATAACGTTCTCTTCGGATTCAGGGTTAACTCCCTGAAGTGAAACACCTTCGGCATTGTCTCGATATTCAAGCGCAGCCTGGCCCAGGTATTTGGGGGATACGGCTATAACCCCTTCTTTTTTAGCAATTAAAGCTGAGGTGTACCTGTAAAGATGGATGAACTCTTCTCCCTCATCCTGAGGACTGATAACGATATGGGGGTTATTTTCGATGCTTGACCTTACAAGCTCGTCCTGAAAACCTGAAAGCATTGCCATCATCACTGTGATAACGGCAACTGCCAGAGCAACGGCAAGTATAGCAAAAAGGGTCTGCTTTTTTCTGGATAATATCTGCCTTAAAGCGATTTTCAGTTCATACATCTGGATAAACTCCCTTATCTTACCAGACTGCCAGGTTTTCAGGAAACATCATACCTGCAAAGTTTCAGGCAAGTTCAACCTTCTCAGCATTTCACTTTTAAGATTCCGGACTTCAGGGACTTTAAGTGGTTAGATTTTTTCGGATTTCAGGCTCCCGAAATCTCGAATAATCAAACAATGAAAAGTATCTGATTTTCCAGGCATTCCTGAAATTTACACTTCTGTATTCATTTTTAGAGGGCTAATATAAATCTGTTTCTGGCAACGGGAAAAAAGCACAATATTTCAGGTGCAACTATACTCTCACTACTTTACTTTTCCCAATATTTGATTATTTAGGGCGGCTCTTCTAAAAATGAAGGCAAATTTTGCTGATGGATATTTTTAAATAGTATTGAATTGTCTCGATTACTATATTTTTGATGAATTTTCATCAATCCAAATACGAACTATCTCTGTATTGTAATCAAATTTCACCTGCTGGTATATTATTAACTCCTGCTTTAGGACCCTGGAGGAAGAATGGACCCCGAAAAAATTAAGAAGATAAGGTTGATGGACCTTGAATTCCGGGCACTTCACAGTAAATTGTTTGAAGAAATATTTTTTAAAAAAATAGCTGCATCCAAAAACGCCGAACTCAAAGAACTCAGCAAAAATCAACCTGCTGCCCTCATGATAATCGGGCTGGAAAAGGAAATTATGCCCTCAACTATAGGGACATATATGGGCATGGACCGCAGCAGCCTTTCAAGGATGGTGGATTCTCTTGAAGAAAAAGGGTTTGTCCGGAGAAATAACGACCCTGAAGACCGCAGGAAAGTCCTCGTTTCCCTGACTGAAAAAGGGGAAAGGTGTTCCGAAATACTGAATAAAATCAGCGAGGAGATGTCTGTGGAGCTCCTGGGATTAGCTGGGGAGCAGGACTTCCGGGATTTCGAAAATAGCCTTGAAACAATGCTTCGAGTTTTGAGGAAAATTGATTCCTCAATATCAAATGGTAAATAATATCAAGTGCAGTAAGACCCGAATCCCGGATAAAATATACTGTAATCCGTAATAAACCTGACTGGAAAACATACTTATGTGAAAAACAGCCTCCTCAGGGGGATTTCTTATAAAAAACGTTTTTGAAAAAATGGGATTTTTTATTCTGAATAACCGTAAGGTTATAATGGCCCTTGTATTTTTGCTGATCCTTCTTTCCCTGCAGGGTGCCCAGTATATTGAAATGGCATCTGGAACCGAGACCCAGGTATCAAAAGATTCGCAGCTATACAAGGACTATGACCATCTTTTCCTGAAAACTTTCAGCACGGATAGCATCATATTGATGGTTGAGGGAAATGATGTGGGTACCCGGGCTATCATGAAAGCTGCCGACCTTCTCGAGCAGCAGGTCCTTATTGTTCCCGGAGTCACCACAGTTTCAAGTCCTGCTTCCATTATAAAGCAAATTAATTATGCAGAGTCGGGGAGGTTAAAGATTCCGGATTCTGACCGTGAAATCCGGGAAATGATGGAGAGATACCCGGAGTATTTCAAAAACCTGGTAATTGATGAAACCCATGCGCTCATAATTATTCAGATAGAAGGGGACAGCACAAACCAGCAGCAGGAAGACATGATCAATAACATAGAACTCGCGCTGGAAGGAGCTGAATTTCCTCCTGGCTATAAATTGACTCTTACAGGCAAGCCTTCCCTGATGCTTGACATTCAAAGTGAGATGGGGACCAGTATGGGCACTCTTCTGGGAATTGCCGGGATACTTATGGTGGTCGTACTTTTACTTGTGTTCAGGAATGTCAGGTGGGGACTGCTTCCGCTACCTGTTGTATTGTTAGGAGTCCTTTTTACTTTCGGGGTCATGGGGTATCTCGGAGTGCCTATGACAATGGTTTCAATGGCAGCTTTTCCAGTATTGATAGGCATTGGAATCGACTATTCTATTCAGTTCCACAACAGGATGGAAGAGGAGATCCGAGCAGGAAAAACTTCTTCTCAGGCTCTTGTATCTACGGTCAAGAACACAGCACCTGCAGTGTTGATAGCTCTTGTAATGACAGCTCTCGGTTTTATCTCTCTATTTACTTCTGTTGTCCCTATGATCCAGGACTTTGGAAAACTCCTGCTCATAGGTGTAATCATGTGTTACATTTCTTCACTCTTTTTCGGGCTGATTACCCTTTACAGTTTTGACTGGATCTCTCGAAAGAATCCGTATGGATTATTTATGAAGAAATTAAAAAAGAGCAAAGCGGACGATAGTGAAGATCACGGGTTAGAATCAGACTCCAAAAATTCTGAATATTCTGGATATGGTTCTATTTCCGTCACTGGAGAGCGTGAACCTGGAATAATTGAAAAAATCCTGAGAAAAATCACTGGTCTTACGCTCAAATATTCTACACTGGTCCTTATATTTGCCCTTTTTACCTGCTGTGCAGGGCTTTATGTTGACCAGTCAATTCCCATCCAGACAGACACCAATTCCTTTATCCCTCAGGACATGCCTTCCCTGATCAATTATAAAAACATGCAGAATATATTATCGGGGTCTGGGGACCACCTGAATGTTATCCTGAGAGTAAAAGATACAAGTGATCCGGAGTTGCTGAGGTGGATAGATGAGTTTTGCCGGCACGAGGTTGAAAACAGAGGGCATGTTCATAGTGCCTCAAGCATTGTAGATCTCGTAAAAGAACGAAACAGCGGGATAATTCCCGAGACTTCGGAGGAAATTCAGGCGATATATGACGAAATCCCCGCAAGCCAGAAACAGCAATACATAGAAGGAGGTCAGCTGCTTCATATCGACCTCGATATAGGAAACGCAATGGCAGACCTTGAAGTTGCAGGAATTAAAGAGCTCAGGGATATTATCCTGCAGGATATACAATGGTTGCAGCCGCCTCCCGGAGTTTCGGTTACGGTTACGGGAAACTCTGTAGTTATTATTGATATGCTTGCCGGGCTCACAACAGGCAGAAGTCAGATGACTTTACTAGGTGTTTTCCTGGTATTTGTGGGTCTCCTGGTTGTTTACAGGAACATCGTAAAGGCTCTTTCTCCCATTATCCCGATGCTGGTGGTAATCGGATGGTCAGGCCTTGTCATGGAAGGGCTTGGAATTGCCTATAACCCAATGACTGCAGTTATGGGTGCGCTGATTCTTGGAGTGGGCTCTGAATATGCGATCCTTATGATGGAACGTTATTTTGAAGAAAAGAATGCTGGAATGAGCCCTGTGGAAGCTATTTTCCGGGCTTCTTCCACCACTGGCACTGCCCTTATCGCTTCGGGAGCCACAACAGTTTTCGGGTTTGCAGCCCTTATATTTTCACCTTTCCCCATGATAAGTAATTTCGGACTGGTGACTGTCATAGATGTCCTCCTGGCACTGGTTGTAACCTTCGTTATTTTCCCACCCCTGATAGTCCTCATGGACAGCCAGGGAGGAAAAAAGCCCGGAATACTGGAGAAAATTGGGGTTTTCATGAAAAACCTGAGGGCAAAATATTCAGTTACCTGAATGGCACGGGTCGGATAAACTCACCGCCCGGAGAAGAAAAGAGCATGAAATCAGACTTATTCGCTGCCCTGTGAACTTATCCCTGTGAACTTATGAATCGAGACCTGAGTGCCGGATAAGTCGTGATTCAAGCTCTTTTTTCTCGCCTGAGTCCTGTATCGGGAAGAAGGAGTCCTGTTTGCCCGAATTCTGCTTCAGGAGAACGGGGTCCTTTCCGGCAGAGTTGCGGCTCTACAGTACTCTTTCCTTTTCGGCAGATTTGCGTCTCTTCAGTCCGCTGTCCTTTTCGCTTCGCTCAGGAGGACGAACTGAATACTTATTGCAGTGAACTTCATTGAAGGTTCCGGATTTTTCTATCATTCTTTCGACTCTGGATGTCACCAGACAGGCCTTTGAAGGTACTATATAAATCAAGTACAGAGCAGGTTCAGGAATTAAGATGGGTTTTATATTGTGTTCAATTTTCAGGTTTGACTTTTAAGACCGGATCGATAATGTCGAAATACTTATATAGTATCTAATATTAGTTGATTTATCAACTGTATGATTATCAATTATATGATTTTGTATAATTGTAAATTCAATTTATTCGTGGAGATTTGTTTATTCATGGTAGTTTGTTATAGTCCCGGAAGTTACAGGTTATTTTTCATGGGGATTGGCCAGGTACGCTAAAAAGGAATGGTAAAAATGGATGAGGCAATACTGAGTAAGATAATTCTGTTATCAGTGGAAAGGGACGCTCTTGCTAACCTGATTTTTGAGCAGACCTTTCAGAAAAAAACAGCAGGCAAGTTCAGGGAACTGAGCAAGAACCAGCCCATTGTAATTAAGATCATGGGAATTGAAGGAGAAATTATGCCCTCCACTCTTGGAAAGTATACAGGAATGGATAAGAGCAGTTTAACAAGGATGGTTGACGACCTGGAAAAGAAGGGGATCGTTTTCAGAAAAACCGACACCAATGACAGGAGAAAAGTGCTTGTTTCTTTGACTGAAAAAGGGCTTGACTATTATAATGACTTAAGCCAGATTACCACTGAAATATCTGAAGAGTTGCTTCAGTTTGTCGATGATGAGGACATTGAGAGTTATATGGAAAGCCTTGAGACCATGGTAAGAATCCTGGGAAAAATAGAAGCAAGCAGAGCTGCCGGCTTAAGGTGACAGTATAGTAGATGGAGAGTTTAATAAATAATATTCTTTAAAGACGGCAAAATTCTTGAGGGAATTTAAGAGGTAATAGAATCGCTGGATAATGAAATTTTCAGTTAGATCAGATCCCGGAACATTAAGAAGGAGGAAACCTGAATGACTCTTAAGCTTATTGAGAACCTTCAGAAATTGGGTTTTACCGGCAACGAAGCCAAGGTTTATTCGAGTCTTGTCTGCCTGAAACAGGCAAAGGCAAGTGAAATTGCCGAAAATGCGGGAGTTCCGAGACCCAAGATATATGGAACTCTCAGAACGATGGAGAAAAAAGGTTATGTCAGAATAATCGAAGGTGAACCAACCATTTTTTGCTGCATCCAGCCAGAAGAGCTCATTTTAAGGTTAAAGTCGGATTTTTTGCTCTTTTTAAGGGAAACTGCCAGTGAACTGAATTCCCTGAATCCCGGAAACAGTGATTTTGTTTCTGAAGGTTTTTATAGAGAAAGGATTAAGGTCTGATAAAATAGAAGTCTGATAAGATAGAAGTCTGATAAATAAGAATGATTGAAATTTGGAATGCCTGAACAAAAGAATGATTGAAAAAATGAAAGGCGAATAATCTCTTTTTACAAAGCTATCTCTTTCTACAGATTTATCTCTTTTTACAAATCCATCTCTTTTTACAAATCCATCTCTTTTTACAGAGCTTTTTCCGGTACATGAGTATAACTTCTGATTTTTTTCTTTTCTATAGGACTTACGCACTTGAGATTTAAAATCAAGACCAATAGGCATTGATGTTGAAACCATAGTTTAGATAGTTGAAGGTTTTACGCCATCGTTTTTCAGTTCAACCGCGTAAGTCCTATTCTATATATTTGTGGACTCAAAGGAATTACTCTTTGACTTAAAAATGCCATTCTTTAACTCAAATAATTATAAAGAGATCATTCTTTAACTCAATGAATTATTTAAAGAGACTGTTCTTTAACTCAAAGGAGCTACTATTTATATTTTCAGAGAACTATCTGGAAACTAAAAATCTTAGATTCATAAATAGTTTAATAATATCCGGATAGAAATTTAAAGGTAGGAACGCATGCCTCTCAGCACCAACAGGAACATATGGCAGTTTCTGGCATTGACAACCATACTTTTTGTCTTATTTTTCGCAATTCTCTTCTATTTTGAAGACATTTTCATAGTTCTTATTGCAGGAGCAATCCTTATCCTGATTGTGGAAAAAGTAATAGAGATATTTAACAGGTGCATGGACAGGTTTCCGAACTGCAACAGAAAAACAGTTGGCTTGATCCTGCTTACAGGTTCGGGGCTTCTGGTCCTGTTTTTCCTCAGCAGCCAGGTTCAGGGCATTGGAGCCCTTATAGGGGACATAGGCAACATACAGCAGGACTATGCAAGCGGAGCCTCAGCCCTTTTTACCGAGCACGAGTCCGAGCTTTCAAAGCTTGCAGATTCCGGCCTTATAAAACCTGAAGACCTGCAAAAGATAGGAAACACCATCTTTTCCGGGATTACGGATCTAGTTTCAAAAGTTTCTTACTATTTCCTTACCGGAGTGCTGGTAATCCCTCTAATGTTTGGCATGTATTTCAAGCACCATAACAAGATAGGGGATTATATTCATGCTTATGCCCCTCCCGAACATGCAGATGGAATTCTCAGGGCTTTAGAAAGCATTGGCCGTGAGCTGGAGGATTTTTTCAGTGCTAAAATGCTTGAGTCGGCTATCATAGGTCTTATTTGCTGTATCGGATTTTATCTCGGAGGTCTTGATGGGTGGCTTTTTCTGGGCATTCTGGCAGGTTTTCTGAATATTATTCCTTATATCGGTCCTATCCTGGGAGCAATCCCTCCGGTTATTATAGGCTATATAGACAGCCCGATGACAGCCCTTTTTGCAGTAATAACCGTCGTCATTGCCCAGACTATTGATAACCTCTACCTCATTCCTTTCATGATCTCAGAAAAAGTAAATATTAACCCTCTCTTAAGTGTGATCCTGACCCTTGCAGCGTCCAAACTTTTAGGTCCTCTCGGAATGGTACTCGCAATCCCGATATATATTATCTATAAAATAATTGTGAAAGAGTCCTATGTAGAACTAATTAATATATACAATAAAGATTAATTCTTTTATATTCCCTTTCTTTTTTATTTTCTTTCTTTTTTATTCTCTTTCTTTTTTTATTCTCTTTCTCTTTTATTCT